>SL_7KL_010_BRINEDRAFT_10000103_pt1 | contig 35661 bp, 35 predicted proteins | sample SodLak_010_BRINE_FD_10663 | JGI IMG/M metagenome (IMG submission 10663)
TCGGTGACCGGCATCGGCTCGCCCGGGGGCGCGGCCAGCGTCGGTGCGTCCGGGGCCGACCACCCGAAGGTCGCCGGCTACGAGGTCGCGTGACGGGCCTGCTCCAGCGGCTGCGTCGTCGTCGGGTCCCCTCCCCACCAGCGCCGGTCGACGCCCTGGACGCGCAGGTGCGTGCGCAGCTCGAGCACGAGCTCGGCCGCGGTGCGCCCGCAGGGTGGTTCGAACCGGCCTACCGGCGGTGTCACGACGACGGCGTCGGCCTGCCCTGGGTGCACGCCACACCCCACCCCTACCTGCTGGACTGGTTGGCGGCGCCGATCACCTCACCACCCGGGGCCCGTGCGGTGGTGGTCGGTTGCGGCCTGGGCGACGACGCGCAGGCGGTGGCGGACGCCGGCTACGAGGTGACCGCCATCGACGTGGCCCCCACCGCCCTGGCGTGGGCGGCCGCCCGGTTCCCGGGCGCGGTGCGGTGGCGTGAGGCGGACCTGCTCGCCCTGCCCGAGGACCTCGTGGAGGCCTTCGACCTGGTGGTGGAGGTCCACACCGTCCCGTGGCTGCCGGGGGTGGTGCGTGATGCGGCGATGGTGGCGGTGGGACGCCTGGCGCGGCCCGGTGGCATCGTGCTGGCGGTGACCCTGCTCGGTCGGGATCAGGCGGCGCTGGACGCAGCCGCTGGACCGCCCTGGCCCCAGGCCCCCAGCGAGCTGGCCACCTACCGGGCCGCGAACCTGGTGCGGGTGGCGTTGGAGCACCCGGGGCCGGAGGCCGGTCCCGTGTACGAGGCCCGCGTGACCTTCCAGCGACCCCACGGCACGCCGCCGGCGCGGGACGGCCTGCCGCTGGTGCCGGGTGGGTGAGGGGCAGCCCTCACCCGTCCTCGGTTCCGAGCAGCTGCTCCGTGCGCTGGGTCACGACCTTGCGTGCGAGCACCACCGCCCCGGCGACGATCGCCGACCACAGCAGCAGATCGCGCAGCTCGGTGTCGCCGCGGACACCCTCCGCTGTGGGCGGCGGTTCGTCCTTGATCAGGGTCCAGCCGAGCTCCGCGGCCTGCCGCGCGGCCACGGCTGCGGCTGCGGCGGCCGCGGCGGCGACCATCCTGCGCAGGACTGCGTTCACGTCCACCTCCACCTCGGGCGCCCGCGGCGGTGGCGGGCGGCTGTCATGGCGACGCTAGCGGTGCGCTCCACCCCGGTGCTCGGTCGGGCTGGTCAGACGAGCAGGCGTGCGGCCGAGCGGGTGGTGGTGGGGGCGTAGGCCGCCCACGCCGCAGCCAGGCGCCGCACCCCTTCACGCAGCTCCTCCTCCGGGCGGGTGAACACCACCCGGATGCAGCGACGGTTCCCGTCGTCCACCGACAGCGCGGGACCGGGGACCACCAGCACCCCGTGGCGCAGCGCCACCTCGGCGAGCTCGTCGGCGTTGCCCCGCGGCAGGGTGAGCCACAGTGACAGCCCGCCGCGTGGGATGGAGAACCGCCACTCGGGCAGGTGGGTGGTGATGAGGTCGCACAGCAGGTCGCGGCGGGGGAGCAGCTCCTTGCGGCGTTCGGCCCGGATCCGGTCGCTGTGGGCGAGCAGTCGCACCGCCAGCAGCTGGCTGATCAGCGGGGTCCCGAGGTCGGCGACGGTCTTGGTGGCCAGCATCCGTGCGGCCCAGTCGGTGGGGGAGCGGATCCACCCGACCCGCAGGCCGGCCCAGAACAGTTTCGCCGTGGAGCCGATGGTGTGGACGGCCGCCGTGGGCGTCAGCGCGGCGATGGGCGGTGGCAGGGTCACCTCGTCGAGAGCCACCTCGCCCATGGCCAGGTCCTCGATGACCACCATGTCGTTGGCGACGGCCAGCTCGCCGATGCGGACACGCCGCTCCTCGCTGAGGACCACACCGGTGGGGTTGTGGAAGTGCGGGGAGACGTAGAGCAGCTTGGGCTGCGCGCGCTCCACCAGCTCCGCGAGCAGATCGGTCCGCACGCCGTCCTCGTCCACCGGCAGGGGGAAGGCTCGGGCCCCGAAGCGCCGGAACACGTCCAGGGCGCCGGGGAAGGTCGGCGTCTCCACGACCACCGGGTCGCCCTCACCGATGGTCTGGCGGGCCACCAGGGAGATCGCCTGGTGCGCACCGGTGGTCACCACCACCTGCTCGGGCCGGGTGGTGAGCCCGGTGGCCTCGAACCGTTCGGCCACCAGCTGGCGCAGGGCGCGCAGCCCCTGGGGGAGGTAGCCGTGATGGCCGGTCAGCGCCCGGACGTCGTCGCCGCTGAGGCTGCTGAGCAGCTGCTCGACGGTGGGGGAGCCCGTGACCGCGGCCACGGACAGGTCGATCACGTCTCCGTGGTCGTCGAGGTGTTCGCCGGGGCCGCTGCGCTGCTCGAGCCCGTCCTCGGAGAGGAACAGCCGTCCGGTCGCCACCGCGTCCACGCCGGGCGTGGCCAGCTCGGTCTGTGGCCCACGCACCCAGGTGCCCGAGCCCCGTCGGCTCTCCAACCAGCCCTCGGACTTCAGGCGGTCGTAGGCGGCGACGACCGTGGCGCGGCTGACCGACAGGGACCGGGCCAGGGTCCGTTCGGGGGGCAGGACCGTGCCCAGCGCGATCTCACCGCGGTCGATGGCGCGCTTGAGCGCGTCCGCCAGGCTGCGGTACAGCGGACCGTCCTCGGCCAGTGCTGGCGTGAGCAGCCCGGCAAGGTGCGGTCCACTTTCGCGGATTGGTTCGTCCAATGGCAGTCCAAAGTGCGGGGACCAGGCGGTTGGACCGGTCGAGGCGTCGTGGTAACGTAGCACCAGCAGGCCAACGGAGACCGCTCACCGCGGTCCAACCCGAAGCCACTCCACTCGCAGGCCATCCGGCCGGGGCTCCTGCTCCGACCTCCTGGTGGAACGACAACTACAGACCGGCGCGCGGTCACTCTCCCAGATCCGCGCGCCACGCTCGGTGGGACGGGTCCGTGCTCCCTCTCCCAACTCGCGGCCTCCCACCGTGAGCGAGACGGATGCTCTCCCCATCCGCTCCCACGGACCGACAGTCACCGAGCGTACGACGTCCCCCCGGCCCTCCCACCGGGGGGACGCCTCTTTCTGCGGGCACTCCTCACGCGCTGCCGAGGTCCAGGCGAGGGGCACCCTCCAGACCATCCAGCATCCGGACCCGCACACCGCAGGCCCGCAGGAAGTCGCGTACCTCGTCGGCGCGGTCCGAGCGACCGCCGGCGGCCACGACCTCCGCCACGCCCGCGTGCGCGATCAGCGTGGCGCACGCGAAGCACGGCACCCCCGTGGAGTACAGGCTGGCGCCGGCCCGCTGCTCGGGTCCGGTGGACAGCAGGGCGTGGGCCTCGGCGTGGACGGCCAGGCACGCGGGCTCTCCCGGGCCGTCCGCCGTCCCGCGGGGGCAGGTGTCGGCGTCGCAGTGCGGGTAGCGCTCCGGTGTGGCGTCGTACCCGACGGCGACGATGCGTCGCTGCTGGACCAGGACGGCCCCGTGGTGGCGGCGGCGGCAGGTCCCGCGGGTCGCCGCCGTGCCCGCCAACTGCAGGGCGTAGGTGTCGAAGCTCACGCGCACGTCGTCGCCGTCGGCCATCCCCACCTGCTCCCCCCTCGGCCACGGCCGGCCCACCACCGGCCGGGGGCACCCTACAAGCCCGGGGTGTCCGGCGTGTGACCGCCGCTGCGGTGCGGCCCGAGGACCAGTTCGGTGGTGGTCCGGGCGCGCAGCGCGGCGCCGAGCAGGTAGCCGAACAGCGCCAGGCTGCCGGTGATCACGGTGGCCAGCGCCCACACCGCGGCGCGCGCCGCGGAGCGCTCCCGCCACGCGATCCACAGCCAGCCGAAGAGGAAGGCGAGGTAGATGTCGATCAGGGTGACCCGTCCCCAGGTGAGCGCGAGGATCGCCCCGCCCTGGTCGGTGAAGGAGGCCAGGGAGAAGCCGGCCACGATGAGGCTGGTCATCGCGGCGACCCCGATGGCCGCCACCAGGCGGATGGCCAGCAGGCTGGCGGGTACGGGTGTGGGAGCGGTCACAGGTTCCCCCGCGCGGACTGGGCGCGTTCGATGGCCTCGAACAGCGATCGGAAGTTGCCGACGCCGAAGCCACGGGCGCCGTGGCGTTGGATGATCTCGTAGAACACCGTGGGACGGTCCTGCACGGGCTGGGTGAACAGCTGCAGCAGGTAGCCCTCCTCGTCCCGGTCCACGAGCACGCCGAGCCGCGCGAGATCCTCCCAGGACTCCTCGACGCTGCCCACCCGCTCCCGGGCCTCCTGGTAGTAGGTGTCCGGCACCTCGAGGAACCGGACCCCCCGGCTGCGCAGCGCCCGGACCGTGGCGACGATGTCGTCGGTGGCGAGCGCGAGGTGCTGCACCCCGGGTCCGTCATGGGCGTCGAGGAACTCCTGGATCTGTGAGCGCTTCCGCCCGGTGGCGGGCTCGTTGATCGGCAGCTTGATCCTCCCCGCACCGTCCCACAGCACCTTCGACATCAACGCCGTGTCCGCGGTGGAGATGGCCTCGTCGTCGAAGTGGCGCAGCTGCGAGAAGCCGAAGATCCGCTGGTAGAAGGCGGACCACGCGTCCATCTCACCGAGGTGGACGTTGGCGACCACGTGGTCGATGCCGGTCAGGCCCACCGCTGGGAGCCCGGTGGGTGCCGCTTCGTCGGTCACGGGCACGTAGCCGGGGCGGTGGACGCCCCGGTAGCCGTCACGCTGCACCAGCGAGTGGATCGTGTCGCCGTAGGCGGCGATCGCCGCCACCACGAGCCGGCCGTGCTCGTCCTCGAGCACCTCGGGCGGCTGGACGGGGGTCGCGCCGCGCTCGGTGGCCAGGGCGAAGGCCGCCGTAGCGTCGGGGACCCGGAAGGCCACGTCCCGGATCGCGTCGCCGTGGCGGGCCTGATGGCCCACCGCCGGGTGGTCCGGGGTGAGCCCGGCGGTCAGCACCAGGCGGATCGCGCCCTGCTCGAGCACGTAGGAGGCCCGGTCACCCACCCCGGTCTCCGGGCCGGCGTAGGCCACCGGCCGGAAACCGAAGGCCGTGCGGTAGTAGTGGGCGGCCTGGTGGGCGTTGCCCACCAGGTACTCGATCGCGTCGTAGCCGCTGAGCACGACGTCCTGCGCGGTCATGGCACCTCCGGGACGACCTCCCAGGGTACGGGGCCGGCCGGGCCGCCTCACACGGGTGGGATCTCCCCCGGCGGCAGGTCGCTGCGGCCCGCCAGCGGGGAGAGCTCGAACTCCCCGCGCCCGATGCGCAGGAACTCCACCGGCTGGTCGTCGCGCAGGTGCTCCTCCACGATGCGCGGGACGTCCTCCACGGTCACCCCGCCGTACCACACGTCGTCCGGGGCCACGTAGACCGCCGGCCCCACCATGCACGGTTCGAGGCAGCCGCTGGCCACGACCTTGATGTCCACCAGCCCGTAGGCACCCGTCTGCTCCCGGAAGGCCTCGAACAGCGAGCCGCTGCCGCGGCGGATACAGGAGGGGCGCGGGTGCTCCTCGGGACGCTCGTTGATGCACACGAACACGAACTTGCGGGGCATACCGGCACGGGCCATCGGCGTTCCTCTCCTCACGTGCTGCGACCGTAGTCGCGCGGCGGCCGACCGGCGGTGCGGGGCGTGCAGCCATCCCTGTGCCACCCCGGTCGCGTACCCCTCAGACCCCACCCACCTCCACCGAGGACGAGGACCCCGTGAGCCTGCTCACCACCGCCGCCGCCGCGGCCAACCTGTCGGCACCCGTGGTGCTCGACGCCCGTCAGCACCGCTTCGAGCTGCGCCCCGGCGCGCCGGCGGTGATGGGCATCATCAACACCAACCCCGGCTCCTTCTCCGACACCGAGCACCTGTCCACCACCGAGGTGCAGCTCGCCCGGGCGCTGGAGCTGGTGGAGGCCGGTGCGGACATCATCGACGTCGGCACCGACTCCGGGGTGGCCCACGGCGAGCCGATCGACATCGACGTCCAGATCGCCTCCGCGGTCGATCTGGTGCGTGAACTGGTCGACCGCGACATCCCGGTGTCCATCGACACGCCACAGCTCGCCGTCACCGAGGCGATGCTGGAGGTGGGTGCGGCCATGATCAACGACGTCTCCGGCCTCGCGGAGCCGCGCATCGCCGAGGCCTGCGCGGCCCACGGCGCGGCGCTGGTGCTGCTCCACACCCGCGTGGAGCACAAGAAGGAGGCCTTCCTCGACTTCGACGACGTCGTCGGCGACGTGGAGCAGCTGTTCACCGAGCGGATCGCCCTGGCCGAGCAGCACGGGCTGGCCCGCGAACGCATCGTGCTCGACCCCGGCCTCGGGTACGCCAAGCACCCGCACGACGACATCGAGGTGCTGCGTGCCTACCCCCGGTTCGCCACCTACGGCCTCTCCTTCCTCACCGGCGCGTCGCGGAAGTACTACGCCGGGGTGATCACGGGCGCGCCCCCCACCGACCGGCTGCCGGAGACCCTGGCGACGGTGGAGGCGGTACGCCCCTTCCCTGGCTTCGTCCGGGTCCATGACGTCGACGAGGTGCACCGCTACCTCGCGGTGATGGAGACCTTGGAGGGCCTGCGGGAGAAGCCCGAGGTGGACACCACGGTCGCGCAGATGAAGTGGGTGACCCCCACGGGTTGAGCGGCACCGCTGACCGGCGCCGCGGGCTCAGCGGCGTCGGTAGCGCAGCAGCAGGTCGCCCTCGGACTCGTGGACGCTGACCAGTTCCAGCTCGGTGGCGACCTCGTTGGGGCCGGCGATGATGCGGGCGACCGGCCCGCCCACCAGCGTCGGTGCCAGCGTCATGAACACCTCGTCGAGATGGCCGCCGGCCAGCATGACCTGGTTGAGGCGCGGGCCGCCCTCGCACAGCACCCGTGGCAGGCCGAGCTCGCCGAGGGTGGTCACGATCACCTCGGCATCGAGGTGGTCGTCGGCCACCACGTGGATCTCCGCGCGGTCCTCGATCGCCGCCAGCGCGGCGCGGTCGGCGCTGTGTGCGGTCAGCACCAGCGGTGGCTCCGCGGGGTCGCTGAACACCTCGAGGTCCGCCGGGAGGTTGCCGGTCGCGGTCACGATGGCCAGCCGGGGGGCCGGGCGCAGCCCCCGGGCGGCGCGGTCGGCACGGCGCTCGGCGGTGCCGCTCAGCGGCCGGTACCCCTCGTCCCGGACGGTGCCCGCGCCCACCAGGGACACGTCGTTGGCGGCGCGCAGCTGGGAGAGCGCACGGAGGTCGGCGGCCCCGCCGAGGCCACCCGAGAGCCCGTCGACCGCCACCGCGCCATCGGCCGAGGACACCATGCACAGCGCGACGTGTGCGGGCCGGCCGTCCCGGGGCAGGTCGAGGGTCAGCCCCGCGTAGAGCTCATCGAGCTCCAGCGTGGCAGGGTCGGGCAGCAGGCGGCGCAGCACGGCTCACTCCTGGATCGGGGACGCACGTGCGGCATCCGGAGCTACGACGGTGCACGGACCGCACCGCCGGGCGTGGTCAGGTCAGGAACTCCAGGATGGCGGCGGCGATCGCGCCGGGGTCCTCCAGCGACGCCCAGTGGCCGACGTGGGGCAGGACCTTGACCCGGCTGACGGGGATGGAGGACTTCAGCTCCTCGGCCATCGCCAGGGGGGTGGAGCGGTCGTGGGCGCCGGTCAGGATCAGCGTCGGCTGGCCGAGCTCGTCCCGGCGGATCCGGGGGGCGTCCGCCAGGGCACGGCAGGACTTCGCGTAGTTCTGGGGCTCGTTGCGCAGGAACAGCTCCCGCAGCAGCCCGACCATCCCGGCGTGCGTCGCGTGGGACTGCGGTGACACCGCACCCTCGAGCCACGGCCCGACGAGCTGGTCGAGCCCCTCGTTCTCCACCAGCGTGGCGCGCTCCCGGTAGGCGTCGGCGGTGGGGGGCTGGAAGTAGGAGATGCCGCCGAGCAGCACCAGCTGGTCGACCGCATCCGGCACGGTGTGGGCGAGCTGCTGGGCCACCAGCGAGCCCATGGAGTGGCCCACCACGGTCACGGCCGGCAGCTCGAGGTGGCGCAGCAGCTTCTGGATGTCCTTGGCCCAGCCCTCGATGGTGAACCGGCCGCGACCCTGGCTGCGGCCGTGGCCCCGCAGGTCCATGGCCACGCAGTGGTGGTGCTGCTGCATGGCCTGCATCACGCCGTGCCACACGCTGGAGGACCCCCCCAGCCCGTGGATGAACACCACGGGTGGCCCCTCGCCGTAGCTGACGTAGTGCATGGTGTTACCGTCGATGTCGGCGAACATGTGCCTGTTCCTCCAGGTCGTGCGGACGGGGGGTCGCAGCCGGTCGGCGCGCACGCGGACCTCGTCCGGTGGGGGCAGACTAACGGCCATGGCACGTGCCGCCCGCGGTGCGGCAGCGGGCTGGCCGCCCGTCCGTGACCGCACGGTGCCACGAAATCCCCGCAACACCGCCGGAGGCCGTCATGCGACTCGAGCTCACCCAGCACATCCAGGCGCCACCATCGGTGGTGTGGGAGGTGCTGACCACCTGGGAGCGCCAGCCCGAGTGGATGCTGGACGCCAAGGCCGTGCACGTGCTGACCCCGGAGCGCACCGGGGAGGGCGTCACCATCCGGTGCCCCACCAACCTGCTGGGGATCACCGTCCAGGACGTGATGCGGGTGACCGCCTGGGAGCAGGAGCGCCTCCTCGAGGTCACCCACCTCGGCCGCATCATCACCGGTTCCGGTGCCTTCGAGCTGCAGCCCGAGGGTGAGGACGCCACCGTGCTGACCTGGTGGGAGGAGGTGGACCCGCCGCTCGGTGCCCTGGGGGAGTGGGGTGCCTCGACGCTGGTCCTGCCGATCCTCAGGCGGATCTTCACCCGCAGCCTCAACAACCTGGCCGCCGTGGCCGAAGCAGAGGGACAGGCGGCGCGGCCCGGATAGCGGCGCAGGTGGTGGCCCGGGGCCCTATCGTCGCCGGTGCGAGGCACCGCTTCGCACCGAGATCCGGTCCAGGAGGCTGTCCGTGCCCCGTGAGGTGTCGGCCGTGGCGCTCGGCACCGCCGCGGTGCTGGTGCTCACCCTGGTCGCCGTGGTCACCCTGCGCAACGCCGAGGTGGCCGAGGACCGCCAGCGCATCGAGCGTGCCGCCGAGGACGTGGCCCGCACCATCGAGACCGAGCTCGACCGGATCGCCGACCTCGCCCAGGACGTGGCGGTCGCCACCGCCCTGGTCGACGATCTGCACGCCGGCAGCTACGCGGAGCTGCTCACGGTGCTGCGGATCGTCCCGCGCTTCCCCGCCCTGACCGGCGTCTCCTACGTCGAGCGCGTCCCCCGCGAGCAGCTCGAGGAGGTGCTGGCGCGCCGCGGTCGCGGTGGTCCTGCCCTGCAGCTCACGGAGGACGCGGGTGAGCCGGTGGTGCGGCTGCTGAGCATGTCCTTCCCGCCCGATCCCAACGCGGCCGCGCTCGGCGTCGACCTGGGCTCGCGGCCGGAGTCGCGCATCGCCCACGACGCCGCCCTGGCGCGGGGTGGGCCGGTGCTGTCCAACCTCACCCGGATCGTGCAGCTGCCGCCCGACGAGCCCGGCGTGTCGCTGCACACCCCGGTCCCCGGCGCAGCCGAGCCGTCCACCGTCGGTCTGGTGCTCTCCGTCCCGGGGCTGCTGGCCGGTCTCGAGCCCGTGCCCGACGACGTGCAGGTGGCCCTGTCCGACCCCGGGTCCACGGTGTTCGACGCACCCGTCGTCCTCACCGCCGACGCGGCGCTCGACGACCTGGAGGCCACCGCACAGCTGGCCGTGCCGGGCCAGCAGTGGGAGGTCACCGTCACCGCCACCTCGGCGTTCCGGCTGCCGCTGCTGCAGCGTGGCTCGACGCTGCTGGCCATCGGCGGGGCCGTCTCCGCGCTGCTGGTCGGGCTGCTCGTCCACACCCTGGCCAGCCGCGAGCGGCACGCCTCACAGCTCGTGGCCCTGCGCACCGCCGAGGTGTCCGCCGCCAACCGCGAGCTGGCGGCAGCCAACCTGGAGCTGGAGGCGGCCGGTCGGACCAAGGACGACTTCCTCGCGGCGGTGTCCCACGAGCTGCGCACCCCGCTGACGGTGATCCGCGGGTTCGTGGAGTCCATGACCCGCCTGCAGCCCGACGCGGACGACCTGCAGCAGCTGCTGCAGCCGATCCGCCGCAACGTCCACCGACTCGACAGCCTGGTCTCCGACCTGCTGACCCTGGTGAGCCTGGACGCGGGGGCCCTGACCAGCCACCGGGCGCCGATCGCCCTCGACACCTTCCTGCTGCGGGCACCTGAGGAGCTCGCCGGCCTCGACCCGGACGACGTCCGCATCGAGGTGGAGGGCGCCCCGACGGTCCACGCCGACCCGCGCCACCTCGAGCGGATCGTGGTCAACCTGCTGGTCAACGCCGCCCGGCACGGTGCGCCACCCATCGAGGTCACCGCGCGTGCCGTGGACGGTGCGGTGGAGCTCACCGTCCGCGACCACGGCCCCGGCATCCGCGCCAAGGACCCCGAGGTCGTGTTCCAGCGCTTCTCGCGGGCTGACGGGCAGCAGGCGGTCACCGGCACCGGGCTGGGCCTGGCCATCGTGCGGGAGCTGACGGAGCTCGGCGGCGGCTCGGTGTCCTACGACGACGCCGAGCCGGGGGCCTGCTTCCGGGTGCGTCTGCCCACCGGCGTGGACGATGCCGACGCCTAACCGTCGCGGGCGGCCACCTCCGCGGCGAAGCTGTCGATCGCGACCACCCGCTGCTCGAAGGAGGCGCGTGCCACGATCGCGCCACGGTGCCGGGCGAGGACCTCGCAGGTCACGGCGGTGGGCTGCACCGCCGCCACCGTGGCGGTCAGCGAGACCTCCGCCCCCGCCGGCACGGGTGCGCGGTGCAGGAGCTCGAGGCGGGCCCCCACGGCCAGCTCATCGGGCTCGAGGTGGGGGTCCAGCAGCTGCCGGCACAGCTGCTCCACGTCCCGGGTGAGGGCCACGGTGGTGTAGGTCGCCGGCCCGTCGCCGTCGCCACGGGCCGCGCGGTCGTCCACCGTCACCGTGCGGGTGGCGGTGGCGCCGCGTGGGGGTCCGGGTCGCATCGCTTCGCAGCCTGTCGGGTCACCGCTGTCGGCGCGCGCCGAGCAGGGTCTCCACGGCGCGGCGCAACGGGTTGGGACGGTCGGGGTCGAGGTGGACCGCAGCCGCCACCGCGTCCGCGTCCTCGGTGGCGGGGTCCTCCGGGGCGCTGCCCGGGGGTGCGGTGGCGGCCAGCACGATCAGCGGGTCGGCGAGCCGGTTATCGATGCCGTGGACGGTGTCGGCCGGCACCAGCAGCGCACCGAGCGGGTCGAGCCCCACCTCGCCGTCGTCGGTGACGAACCAGGACCGCCCGCCGACCACGGTGTAGGCGGTGTCCTGCTCCGGGTAGTGGAGCACCCCGGTGCTGGCACCGGGCTCGATGCACCACAGGTCCACCGCGAGGTGGTCGGCTGCGAAGACCCGCACGCAGGAAGCGGGTCCACGCCGGAAGTCGGCGTAGTCACGCAGGTCCACGGGGCGCACGCCCCGCTCGGAGCCCAGGGGCGATGGTGCCCCATCATCCTCGGGGTGGGCGCCGGGCGTCGCCGTGTGCTCGTCCATGGTGGGGGACCGTACTGCAGCGGGCTGGTGGGCCGCCGCACGGAGGGCTGCCCGCCAGGCGTTAGGCTCGCCGCCGTTCACCCCTGAAGGAGGACCCCGTGCCCGTCGTGGACGTCGTGACCGCACCTCTCGAGGCCAGTGCCGCGGACCTGGTCGCCATCGGCGCCTTCGCNCCGTCCTCGGGGGAGCGCAGCGACCCACCGGAGCTGAGCGCCCCCGCAGCCGCGCTGGCGGACGCCGCCGGGCTGGANCTCNCCGCGGAACTGTCCGCCGCGGGGTTCGATCCNTCCGTCGGCAGCGTGCTGCGCATCCCGACGCGCGGCAGCCTGCCCGCCGGCAGCCTGCTGGTGGTCGGGCTCGGGCCGGTGGAGGANGCGGACGCNGCGACNCTGCGCACCGCCGCCGCCGCTGCGGCCTCGGCCGCCGAGCGGGTGGAGACGCTGACCCTGGCGCTCGCTGACGCCATCGACCAGCTCGCACCGGCCGTCGGGGTGCAGGCCGTCGCGGAGGGTGCGCTGCTCGGCAGCTACCGCTTCGGCGCCTACCGGTCCAAGGAACAGCCCTTCGAGCTCACCACCATCGGCGTGCAGGCGGTGGGAGAGCCCGATGCGGCCCGGGCCGCGGTGACCACGGCGCGCCTGACCGCCGGCGCGCAGTGCCTGGTGCGCGACCTGGTGAACACCCCGCCCCAGGACAAGCGGCCGCCGGCGCTCGCGGAGCGGGCCGTCGCCGAGGTCGCGGGCCTGCCCATCGAGACCCGCGTGCTCGACGAGGAGGCGCTGACCGAGGGCGGCTACGGCGCGCTGCTCGGTGTCGGCCAGGGCTCCGAGGCGCCGCCGCGGCTGGTGGAGCTCACCTACGCCCCCGCGGGTGCGACCCGGCACGTGGCCGTGGTGGGCAAGGGCATCACCTTCGACACCGGTGGGCTGTCGCTCAAGCCGAGCGAGGCCATGATGACCATGAAGCTCGACATGGCCGGCGCCGCCACGGCCCTGGCCGTGGTCAAGGCCGCCGCGGAGCTCGAACTGCCCGTGGCCGTGACCGCGCTCATGGCGCTGGCGGAGAACATGCCCTCGGGTACCGCCACCCGGGTCAGCGACGTGCTCACCGCCAAGGACGGCACCACCATCGAGGTGACCAACACCGACGCGGAGGGCCGGCTGGTCCTGGCTGACGCGCTGGTCCACGCCGGTGAGCTGGAGCCGGACGTGATCATCGACGTCGCGACCCTGACGGGTGCCGCCGTGGTCGCGCTGGGGGAGCGCATCGGTGTGCTCATGTCCAGCGACGACGAGCTGGCCGACGGGCTGCTGGCCTCCGGCACGGCGGCGGGCGAGCCGTTGTGGCGCCTGCCCGTGGCCACCGCCGAGTACGGCGAGCGGCTCGAAGGGGCGATCGCGGACGTGCGCAACACCGCCGGACGGGCGGCGGGCACGATCTACGCCGGGCTGTTCCTGCACCGGTTCGTGCCCGAGGGCACCTCCTGGGCCCACCTCGACATCGCCGGCACGGCCTGGACCGACGAGGCCCGCGGCGAGCTGTCCAAGGGTGCGACGGGGATCCCGGCGCGGACCCTGCTGGCCTGGCTGCGCACGCAGTGACCGCCGGGCGCCGCGGTCTCACGCGGCGCCGTCGACTGCGCTGAGCAGCGCGGTCCAGGCCTCCTCGAAGGCGGTGACGCCCGCGGCCTCCAGGTCGGTGGTGACCGCCTCGAGGTCGATGCCCAGCTCGGACAGCTGCGCGATGACCTCGCGGGCGTGGTCGAGGTTGGGGGTGATGGTGTCGGCGGTGACGGCCTGCCCGTCGACGACCGCCTGGAGGGTGGCCGCGGGCATGGTGTTGACCGTGCCGGGGGCCACCAGTTCGTCCACGTACAGGGTGGGTGGGTACGCCGGGTTCTTCACCCCGGTGGAAGCCCACAGCGGGCGCTGGGGGTTGGCACCGGCCTCCTCGAGCGCCTGCCACCGGTCGCTGTCGGCGGTGTCGAGGAAGGCGGCGTAGGCCAGCCGGGCGTTGGCGATCGCCGCCGTGCCGGCGAGCTCGGCGGCCGCGGCGTCGTGGTGCTCGGCGAGCAGCGGGTCGACGGCCGTGTCCACGCGGGAGACGAAGAAGGACGCGACGGAGTGGATCCGGTCGATCGGCTCACCCGCGGCGAGTCGGTCCTCGAGGCCGGCGTGGTAGGCGTCGAGCACCTGCCGGTACCGGTCCACCGCGAACAGCAGGGTGACGTTGACCGAGATCCCCGCGGCGATCGTGGCCCGGATCGCGGGCAGGCCCGCCTGCGTCCCCGGGATCTTGATCAGCAGGTTCTCCCGGTCCACCTCGGTCCACAGCTCGCGGGCCTGCCGCGTGGTGGCGTCGGTGTCGTGGGCGAGCCGTGGATCCACCTCGATGGAGACCCGCCCGTCCTGGCCATCGGTGGCCTCCCACACCGGGTGGAGCAGGTCGCACGCCTGCCGGACATCGTCGGTGGTCAACACCCGCACGATCCGCTCGGCGTCGGCCCCCTCGGCCTTCAGCCTCCTGATGTCCGCGGTGTAGTCGCCCGCGCCGGAGCCGGAGATGGCGGATCGGAAGATCGCCGGGTTGGTGGTCACGCCGACGACGTCCTGCTGGGCGACGAGGTCGGCGAGGTCGCCGGTGGCCAGGCGTGCACGGGACAGATCGTCCAGCCAGATCGCGACGCCCTGGGCGGACAGCGCGGCGGTGGTGGCGGTCATGGCTGCTCCTCGGTGCGCGGGTGGGCGGTGTGTCAGCTCGCAGCGGCGAGGTCCCGGATGGTGTCGACCAGGGCCTCGACGGTGACGCCGTGCTCGGCGAACAGCCGCCCGGGAGCGGCGGAGGCGCCGTAGGTGTCGACGCCGATGTGGACGCCCCGGTCGCCGATGAGGTGGCGCCAGGACATGGCGATGCCGGCTTCGATGGAGACGCGTGCGGTGACCTCCGGTGGCAGCACGGTGTCGCGGTAGGTCTGGTCCTGGGCGGCGAACCACTCCTGGCAGGGCATCGACACGACCCGCACGGCGACCTCGCCGGCGAGCTGTTCCGTCGCGGCGACGGCGAGGTGGACCTCCGAGCCCGTGGCCAGCACCACCACGTCCGGGGTGGTGTCGCTGTCGACGAGGATGTAGCCGCCTCGGGACACCCCGTCGGCGTCGGTGCCTGCGAGCACGGGGAGTCCCTGTCGGGACAGGGCGAGCGCGGTCGGGGTCCCGGGCAGGGTGTCGCGGCGTTGGAGCTCGGCCCAGGCGTGGACGGTCTCGTTGGCGTCCGCTGGGCGGACGACCTCGAGGCCCGGGATCGCGCGCAGCGCGGTGAGGTGTTCGACGGGCTGGTGGGTGGGGCCGTCCTCACCCAGGCCGATGGAGTCGTGGGTCCACACGTAGGTCACGGGCAGGCCCATGAGCGCGGCGAGGCGCACCGCGGGGCGCATGTAGTCGGAGAACACCAGGAACGTGCCGGCGTAGGGGCGGGTCAGCCCGTGCAGGGCGATCCCGTTGCAGATCGCGCCCATGGCGTGCTCGCGGACCCCGAAGTGCAGCACCCGGCCGCCCTCGTGCCCCTGGAAGTCGTCGGTGGAGCGGTGTGCGGGCAGGAAGGAGGGCTGGCCCGCGGGGGTGGTGTTGTTCGACCCCGCCAGGTCCGCGGACCCGCCCCACAGCTCCGGCAGTGCTGCGGCGAGCGCGGTCAGCGCCTTGCCGGACGCAGCACGGGTCGCGACCGTGGCGCCGACCTCGAAGGTGGGCAGATCCGCGTCCCAACCCTCCGGCAACGTGCGGGCCTGCAGGCGTTCGAGCAGCGCCGCGCCGTCGGGGTTGGCTGCCTGCCACGCGCTGAACCGCTCCCGCCACGCCATCCGGGCCGCGGCACCGCGAGCGCGGACCGCGCGGGTGTGCGGCAGGATGTCATCGGGGAGCACGAAGGGTGCGTAGTCCCAGCCGAGCACGGCACGGGTGGCAGCGACCTCCTCGGTGCCGAGCTTGGCGCCGTGGATCCCTCCGGTGTCCTGCTTGGTGGGTGCCGGCCACCCGATGATGGTCCTGAGCCGGATGAAGGACGGCTTCGAGGTCTCGGCCCGGGCCGCGGTCAACGCCGCGTCCAACGCCGCCACGTCCTCCACGTACTCGCCGGTCGCGGTCCAGTCCACCTCCTGCACGTGCCAGCCGTAGGCCGCGTAGCGGGCCACCACGTCCTCGGTGAAGGCGATGTCGGTGCGGCCCTCGATCGAGATCCGGTTGTCATCCCAGATCAGCGTCAGGTTGCCGAGCTCCTGGGTGCCGGCCAGGGACGACGCCTCGGCGCAGACCCCCTCCTGCAGATCCCCGTCGGAGGCCAGCACGTACACGTGGTGGTCGAACACCGACCCGCCGGCAGGCGCATCGGGGTCCAGCAGCGCACGGGCCCGGCGCGCCGCCATCGCCATCCCCACCGCGTTGCCCACGCCCTGGCCCAACGGGCCGGTGGTGGTCTCCACGCCGGGGGTGTGGTGCCACTCCGGATGCCCGGGCGTGGCCGAGCCCAAGGTCCGGAACGCCGCGAGATCCTCGAGCTCGAGCCCGTACCCGGACAGGAACAGCTGGATGTACAGCGTCAGGCTGGAGTGGCCCGCGGACAACACGAACCGATCCCGCCCCAACCAGGTGGGGGCCTCGGGATCATGCACCAGATGCCGCTGGAACAGCAGGTACGCGGCCGGGGAAAGGCTCATCGCCGTTCCCGGGTGGCCGTGGTCCGCCCGCTCCACGGCGTCCATCGCGAGCACCCGGGCGGCGTCCACCGCCCGGGCATCCAGATCCGTCCAGGGCAGCGCGGTCATGGTCATGCGAACTCCGTCGGTACCGGTCGAGGATGACCTGGCACGGGTGGTCTCCGGCCCCGAGCCTAGGGCAGCCTGCGGTCGGTGACCGTGCTCGTGCAGCCGTGCACCTCTACGGTGTCGGGACCGGGAGCGGGAGGGCTGCATGGGAGCGCAGGTGCACGGCGGGCGGCTGGTGGCCGACCACCTCGTCGACGAGGGGGTGGACGCGCTGTTCACCCTCACCGGTGGGCACATCAGCCCGATCTACGACGGCTGCAAGGACCGCGGCATCCGGGTGATCGACGTCCGGCACGAGCAGGCGGCCGCCCACGCCGCCGACGCCTACGGCCGGCTGACCCACCGGCCGGGGGTGGCCGCGGTGACCGCCGGGCCCGGGGTGACCGACGCCATCACCGGGGTGACCAACGCCGCCTACGCCAACGCGCCGATGGTGCTGCTCGGCGGACGCAACCCCTTGGCCCTGGAGGGCATGGGTGCGCTCCAGGACGCGCCCCAGCTCGAGCTGCTGCGCCCGGTCACCAAGCGGGTGGACACCGCGCTCGAGACCCGGCGGATCCGGGAGGTGCTGGACGCGTCCTTCCGCGTGGCGCTGTCGCCGCGGATGGGGCCGGTGTACGTCGACCTGCCCATGGACGTGCTGATGACGCCGGTGGACACCGACCTGCTCGCGGTAGCCGGTGGACAGCGGGCCACGGTGCCACCCGCGCCCGACCCGGACGCGGTGGCTGCGGTCGCGCAGCTGCTGGCCGACGCCGAGCACCCGGTGGTGCTGTGCGGCTCGGGGACCTACTGGGCGCGGGCCTGGCAGGAGCTCGAGACGCTGGCGACGACCGCGCAGCTGCCGGTGTACGTCAACGGCATGGCCCGCGGCATCCTGCCGAGCGACCATGCGAACCTGCTGGCGCTCACCCGCCGACACGCGCTGCGCAAGGCGGACGTGGTGCTCGCGCTCGGCATCGACTTCGACTTCCGCGTCGGCTACGGCCGGCCCCCCACCGTCGGTGACGAGGTCGCCGTGGTCCACGTGGACCCGCAGCCGGACCGCATCGGGCACAACCGCCCCGTGACCCACGGCATCGTCAGCGACGTCCGCAGCTTCCTGTCCGCCCTGCTGGCGCACGAGGGTGCCTTCGGGCGCAGCGTCGCGTCACCGTGGCTTGAGGAGCTGACCGTGGAGGAGCGGCGTCGCCGGGCCGAGCGGGACGCGGCAGCGCGCTCCGACGCGAGCCCGGTGCACCCGCTGCGGTTCGCCGCCGAGGTGGCACGGTGGGCGGACCGGGACGCGATCGTCATCGGTGATGGTGGCGACATCGTGGCCCACACCGCCGGTCAGGTCCGTATCGACCACCCCGGGCACTGGATGGACCCGGGCCCCTTCGGCTGTCTCGGGGTCGGTGCCCCCTTCGCCCTGGCTGCCCGGCACCTGCACCCGGACAAGCAGGTGCTGGTGGTGTACGGCGACGGCTCCTTCGGGTTCAACGCCTTCGAGCTGGAGTCCGCCGCGCGGCAGGGCCTGCCCTTCGTGGGGGTGATCGGCAACGACGGTGCGTGGGGGGAGATGAAGGCGTTCCACGAGCGGGTGTACGGGCCGGAGGGCATGGTGGCGCAGGACCTGACCCAGCAGGTGCGCTACGAGGACGTGGCAACCGCCCTCGGCGGCCACGGCGAGCGGGTCGAGCGGCCGGAGGAGATCGGACCCGCCCTCGAACGTGCGGCGGCCAGCGGGGTGCCGGCGATCGTGAACGTGCTGCTCGACCGCGACTTCCGTCGCACCTCGGCGGCGGCCTACGGGGCGTGAGGACCGGCGGCCGTCGGTACAGCAGCCGGTCACGCCTCAGCAGCCGGTGACCGTCGGGGCCATCTTCTCCATGAAGCGTGCACGGTCGACCAGCACCCGGCGGTGCTTGACCAGCGCGATCTGCTCGCCGTCGTGCTCGACGGCCACGCGGAACTCCAGCCGCCGGTTGTGGTGTCCGATCAGGGTCGCGTGGGCGCACACCGTCGCGCCGACGGGCGCGGCCCGGGTGTGCTCCACCTCGGCCCAGGTCCCGACCGTGGTCTCCGCGGGGTCGAGCTCCTCCTCCAGGGCCTGCACGCAGGCGGCCTCCGCGAGGGCGAGGAGGGCGGGGGTCGCGAACACAGGCAGGTCGCCCGAGCCGACGGCGATCGCGGTGTGCTCCTCGGAGACCTCGAGGCTGCGCGCATGCTTGAGTCCGGGATCGCACCGGCCCATGTTGCACCTACTTCCCGCTGTGGGCACGTGAGAGGCGCTGGCGACATCGGCCCCCGACCGCCGCGCGGGCGGTCAGGATAGCCGTCCGTCGGCCAGCGCTGCTGCCCGCGTGCTGCGCGGTTGGTCACCTACCGCGCCGAGGTGGCACCCTGTGGCCTCCCGCGCGCTCCGCGGGCCCCATCCCCCGGCCGCCGTCGTCGAGCGCGCCCAGAGACCGAGGCGAACCCACCGTGACCGCCCCTGCCGCCGTGCTCGCGACCGTCCTGGCCACCACCGCCGTGGGCAGCAGCGTGCTGCTGTGGTTCGCGCCCACCTTCGGGCAGCTCCGGCGCGGCTACGACGCCCTGACCGGCTCCACCATCGCGCTGCTGGCGCTGGGTGCCTGGGCCGCCTTCTCCGGTCCCATGACCTCGCTGGAGGGCACGGAGCTTGCCGCCCAGGGTGAGCTGGCCCGGTCCCTGCTGCTGGCGCTGGCCGGCGTCACCGTCGTCGCGGTGCTGGCCCGCGCCCTGCGGGCACCGGGTGCGGTGGTGCGGCTGCTGGGGGCGGCCGCGACCCTGACGGGGCTGGCCAGCTTCCTGCCCCTGGCGACGATCCGCGCCGAGCGGGGCGGGGTCGGTGGGCTCACCCAGGGGGTGGTGGAGCTCGGCCTCGGTGCGGTGTTGATGGGCGGGATCTGGGTCGGGTTGATCCTCGGGCACTGGTACCTGGTGGAGCGGCGCCTGAGCAACCGCTACATGGTGTGGATCGCGTGGACGAACGTGGCCGCGATCGGTGCGGGGCTCGGCTCCGTGCTGCTGTCGTGGCGCAGCCCGGCCCCCTGCGAGGGTCTGCCACGCGGGGGTGAGTTCGAGCAGTGCTCGATGCTGTTCTCGCCGGTGTTGCAGATCGGCTCGATGTCGGTGATCCTCGGGCTCGGGGTGCTGTCGCTGCTGGCGCTGATCGCCGGCTTCAACGTCAAGCTCGCGCGCGAGGGAGGCCGCTCGATCCAGGCCTCGACGGGGATGTTCTACCTCGCCGTCATCCTGGCGCCTGCCGTCGAGTTCGCCGCCAAGGTGCGCTTCTTCTAGTCCCCGGTCCCGGCACCAGCCGCGTCCCGTCGGGTTGCGAGCAGCAGGCCCCCATCGACACCGAGCACCGTGGCGTCGAAGGCGCCGTCCTCCGCGAGCGCGGCCAGCGCCGCCGCCAGGGTCTCCGCGTGCTCCCCGCCGCGCAGGGCACCGCGGACCACCAGCATCCCACCGGGCCTGAGCAGCCGCTCGGCGTGGCCAAGCAGCTGGGGGCTCAAGGCCGGCCGGCTCTGCAGCACGATGAGGTCGTAGGCCCCGTCGGAGAGCCGGTCGAGCACCGTGGCCGGGTCACCGAGGATCGCGCGGACCCTGGTGCCGGCGCCGATGGCGTGGAAGGCGTCGGTGGCCAGACCGTGGGCGTGGGCGTCCGGCTCGATCGAGGTCAGCAGGCCACGTTCGGGCAGCTCCGGCAGGATCCAGGAGCCCGACACCCCACCGGCGCTGCCCACCTCAACCACGGCCCGGGCACCGATCGTGCGCACCGCCCACCTGAGCAGGGCCCCCACCTCGGGCTCGGGTGGGTGGGTCGCCGNCGCCCGTTGACGGGCGACCACCGTCGGCTCAGACTCCGGAGCGAGGACGCGCCGGACCTCGGTGAGTACGGTCTCGTCCACGCCTGCCCTCATCGCCGATCCCTGGCAACCTAACGCGTCCGCGGGCCGCGCGTCACCGTCGTGGGCGCACACCCACCGACCGCGGCCGAACTCGGTCGCCGGGTGCGTCGAACCTCGGACGCGTGTACGGCACGCGCGGGTACGGCACCATGGTGCAAGCTGACGACACCGGAGGCGAGCGTGGGCTACGACAGGGACGAGTGGCGGCGGCCGTGGCGTGCGCCGACGGCCTCCTGGGCCACCGACCCGGGGCGCGCAGCCAGCGACGCGACGGATACCCCGGCGATCACCCGGTTCCCGCAACCGCCGCCGACCGGGTGGAGCGCGTCAACGGCAGGTCCGGGCTCACCGGTCGGTTCCGTGCGCCCACCGGACACCGTCGGCACGGTGGACGCACCGTCCACGCCACGCCGCCGCCCCTTCGGCCTGCTGCTCGGGGCGCTGCTCGGGGCCGTGGTCGGCACGGGTGCGACCCTGGTCGTCACCGGTGCGCTCGATGGCGTCTTGGAGGAGTCTCCCGTTGAGGAGGCCACCGCGGAGCCGGACGTGCCCTCCACCGTGGCGGCACCGAGCATCGAGCCGCTCAGCGAGAGCTCCATCGTGCCGGCGGTCGCCGAGGCCGTGACCCCCTCGGTGGTGCGCATCGACGTCCGTGGGGAGGGCGGCGACGGCCTCGGACCCGCTGGCCGCTCGGGGCTCGGTTCCGGGGTGGTGTACCGCTCGGACGGCTACATCATCACCAACCATCACGTGATCGACGGCGCGGACTCGGTCGAGGTGCGCCTGGCCGACGGGGACGTCCTCGAGGCCGAGGTGATCGGCTCGGACGAGCTCAACGACATCGCCGTGGTGCAGGTGGACGAGGCCGGACTGCCGGCGATCAACCTGCGTCCGGAGTCGGAGCCGCTGCTGGTCGGGGAGACCGTGATCGCGATCGGTTCGCCCTTCGGTCTGGACGCCTCCGTGACCGCCGGGGTGATCTCCGCGCTCAACCGCGAGATCCGGCTCGACGAGCAGGTGCCCGGTGGCGGGGTACAGACCATCCCCTCCATCGTGCAGACCGATGCCGCGATCAACCCCGGCAACTCCGGTGGGGCGCTGGTGGACGCCCAGGGCCGTCTGGTCGGGATCAACACCGCGATCCTCACCCGCTCCGGCGCGAGCCAGGGGGTGGGCTTCGCCGTCGGTGCGGAGCGGGCGGTGGACTCCGCGGACCAGCTGATCGAGCAGGGGTTCGTGCGCCACCCGCTGCTCGGGATCGCCGGCACCGACGTGTCCGCGGAGCAGGCCGACGAGCTCGATCTGCCCGCCCGCCGCGGGGCGATCGTGGAGTCCGTGCAGCCCGACACCGGCGCCGCTGCGGCGGACATCCGCCCGGGCGACGTGATCGTCAGCGTCGACGGGGAACTGCTCGCGACGATGTCGGAGCTGGTCGCGGAGGTCCGGCGCCGCGCACCCGGTGACGTGGTCGTGTTGGAGGTGTACCGCGACGGCGGGGTGTTCGAGGTCGAGGTCGAGCTCGGCGAGCTGCCCCGCTGACCCGCACGGAGCTACCCTGCCGGCCACGACGCCCTTCCCTCGGTCGGCAGGAGCGCACACCGTGCCGGGCCCGCAGGAACTCCTGGTCATCGCCGTCATCGCCCTGCTGGTGTTCGGCCCTGACCGCCTGCCCGAGGTCGCGCGCACCGCTGCCCGTTGGATCACCAAGCTGCGCAGCGAGACCTCCCGCAACGTGGAGGAGCTGAAGCGCCTCAGCGAGATCCAGCAGCTGCAGGCCGAGCTCAAGACCCTCAAGCACGACCTCGACGGGGCACGGTCGGATGTGCGTCGTGGGGTGCGCGAGGTGACCGGTCTGGTGGACGAGGCCGCGGGTACGGCGTCGGGCACGCCGGCCCGCTCCCCGGCGGCGGGCCACCGCGAGCCGGCGACGACGTTGGCGGTGCGCGATGACGACGACCCGCCGCCCTTCGATCCCGAGGCGACGTGACGGCGCCGACGCGGGCGCACCGCCGGCGTGGCCTGCCCGGGGTGCTCGGTGCAGCGGTGGTGCTCGGGTCGTACCTCGCGGTGCGCGCGGGCGCTGCGGATCGGCTCGACGCCCGGGTGGAGGCTGCGCTGGCCCGTCCCGATCCACGAGGCGTTGATGTGCTGCTCGCTGCCGCCACCGACCTCGGATCCAGCTTCGGCCTGGCCGGGCTGAGCGCCAGCCTGGCGGCGACCGGTCACCGTCGGCGGGCCCTGGACGTCGCCGTAGCCGGTGGGGCGGCGTGGTGTCTGGCCCAGGCGGTCAAGCCCGCCCTCGGGCGCAGCCGCCCCTACGAGCGCGGCACGGCACCGCGCCTGGTGGCGCCCCCGGCCGGCTCGTCCTGGCCCTCCGGCCACGCGGCGGTGGCCGCGGCCGCGGCGTGTGCGCTGGGCCGTGGCACCGGACGACCGGCAGCCCTCTCGGCTGCGGCGGTCGCCGGTGGTGTGGGCGCGTCACGGGTCGCCGTGGGCGTGCACCACACCAGCGACGTGATCGCGGGCTGGGGGATCGGCCTGGTCGCCGCCGAGCTGGCCGCCGGGGTCTCCGGCGCGCTCCGGCGGCGGCCCGTCAGGAGACGGTGAGCGGCAGGTTGCGTCCCACCACCGAGCGGGAGCGTGCCCCCACCTGCTCCGCGATGGCGGTGATCGCCTGCGAGGCCGGCGCGTCGGGGTGGGAGAGCACCATCGGCACACCGGCGTCACTGCCCTCGACCATCCGTGGGTCCAGGGGGATCCGCCCGAGCAGGTCGGTCTCCAGCGCCTCGGCGAGCTCCTGCCCACCCCCGGAGCCGAAGATGTCGTGGACCTCACCGCTGACGGGGTCGGTGAACCCGGCCATGTTCTCGATCACGCCGGCGACGGCCATACCCGTCTGCTCCGTGGCCTTGCCGGCACGCAGCGCCACCTTCTGGGCTGCCTGCTGTGGGGTGGTGACCACCAGCATGTCGGCGTTGGGCAGCATCTGCGCGAGCGAGATCGCGATGTCGCCCGTGCCGGGCGGCAGGTCGCACAGCAGCACGTCCAGATCGCCCCAGTGGACGTCGGAGAGGAACTGCTGCAGCGCGCGGTGCAGCATGGGGCCGCGCCAGATGACCGAGCGGTCCGGGTCGGTGAAGAACCCGATGGAGATCACCTTGCACCCGTGGGCCTGCAGCGGCATGACCATGCCGTCGAAGGCCACGGGCTTGCCGGTCACCCCGAACATCCGTGGGACGGAGTAGCCCCAGATGTCGGCGTCCATCACCCCGACCCGCAACCCCTGCTTGGCGAGGGCGGCGGCGAGGTTGACGGTGACCGAGGACTTGCCGACCCCGCCCTTGCCGGAGGCGATGGCGATCACCTTGGTCTGGGAGTCCGCGGTGGCGAAGGGGATCTCCATCTCCGGGTTGGCGGCACCGCGCTCCGCGCGCAGGTTGGCGGAGAGCTGCTGGCGCTCCTCGTCGGTCATCGACCCGAACACGACCTGGACGTCGTCGACGTCGTCGAGCTGGGAGACGGCGGCCGTCACGTCCTTGGTGATGCGGTCCTTGAGGGGACAGCCGGGGATCGTGAGCTTGATCTTGACCCCGACCCGCGAGCCCTCGATGGCGATGTCCTCGACCATCCCGAGCTCGGTGATCGGCTTGTTGATCTCCGGGTCCTCGACCTCGGCGAGGACCTCCATGACCTGGTCGGTGGTGGGCACCTGCGGCTCCGTCGACGGGGGTGTGTGCGGCGGCGCCGAGGGTAGCGAGGTACCTCTCAGCTGGGGTCGGGGGTGACCCGGACCGCTTCCTGCGCGGTGATGTCACCGACCCATGCACGGGCTGCCGCGTCCTCGCGCAGCGTCACCAGCCCGTCCGCACGCGACCGCTCCTTCAGGCGACGCTCGGCCGCCCGTTCGACGATCAGTTCGCGCAGCGCGGGGGTCACGGTCAACAGCTCGGTGATCGCTATGCGCCCCATGGTCCCGGTCCCCTCGCAGCTGCGGCAACCGCGACCGCGACGGAACTCCGGCCGTCCGGCAGCCGTCGTCCCGCCCGGCGGGGCACCGAGTCGTTCCAACAGCGGCGCCGGTGGCTCGTCGCTCGTCGCGCAGTGCGTGCAGACGCGCTTCGCGAGCCGCTGGGCGAGCACGAGCAGGAGGGAGGAGGAGATGAGGAAGGGGTCCGCTCCGAGGTCCGCGAGGCGCGCCACGGCCGAGGGGGCATCGTTGGTGTGCAGGGTCGCGAGCACCAGGTGCCCGGTGAAGGAGGCCTCGACGGCCAACTGCGCGGTCTCCCGGTCACGGATCTCGCCCACCAGCACCACGTCCGGGTCCTGGCGGAGCACGTGACGCAGGCCGCGGGCGAAGGTGAGGCCGATCCGCGACTCGATCTGGGTCTGGTTCACACCGGGGAGCTGGACCTCGACAGGGTCCTCGAGGGTGAGCACGTTGCGCGTCGGGTCCGACACCTCCGCCAGACCCGCGTAGAGGGTCGTCGTCTTCCCCGACCCGGTCGGACCGGTGACCAGCACCAGGCCCTGCGGCCGCTGCAGCGCGTCGGTGAGCGGCTCACTGGTGCGCTGCGACAGGCCCAACTCCCGGAGCGAGACCAACTCCGCACCCTGGGGGAGCACGCGGAGCACGACCGTCTCCCCGTACAGGGTCGGCATGGTCGACACGCGCAGGTCCACGCTCTGGCCGTCGACGCGTGCCGCCGCACGACCGTCCTGCGGCAGGCGGCGCTCGGCGATGTCGAGGGCTGACATGATCTTCAACCGCGAGGTGACCTGCCGTCCCAGCGCCCGCGGCAGCTCCATGGTCTCCTTCAGTTCCCCGTCGACCCGCAGCCGCACCCGCACCCCCTGGGCGTGCGGTTCGACGTGGATGTCGCTGGCGCGCGAGGTCACCGCTTCGGAGATCAACGAGCTGACCAGGCGGACCACGGGCTGCGCGTCGCTGTTCTCGTCCTCGGGTGTCTCGTCGGTGTCCTCCGGCTGCTCGGCCTCGCGGATGACGTCCTGCTGGGCGTCGACCCGGTAGGCGCGCCGTCGTGCCCGATCGACATCGGAGGCCGGCGCCGCCAGACGACGGACACCGCGGACCGCGGCGACAACGCGGACGTCGTCGACCGCGACGACGTCCGCAGGATCGGCCATGGCGATGGTCAGGACGCCGTCCTCGAGCAGCAGCGGCACGAGCTGGTGGCGTTCAGCCAGTCGTTCCGGGACCCGGTCCACCGCGGTCGGGTTCGGGCGCATGCTGGTCAGATCCGCGAGCTCGATACCGAGCTGTGCCGCGAGGGCGTGGGCGACCTCGAGCTCGTCGACCAGCTCCATCCGGATCAGGGTCTGGCCGAGCCGTTCGCCGGGAGGTGACGCGGCCAGCGCCTGGCGCAGTTGGTCATCGTCGATGACGCCGGCGTCCACGAGCAGCTCACCGATCCGGCGTCGACGACCGCCGGAGCCCGTGGGCGCGAGGCCACCGCTGGCGGTGGGACCGAGGCCATCGTGCGGGTCGGTACTCAAGGGCGGATCCCTCACAGGTGCGGGTCGGTGGGTCGGTAGCCTCGCGCCACCTCAGCCCCAGACTCCGGGACCGGCCGCATGCTAGGCGTCATCTCGCGCGCGCACCGCGCGGTGCTGTTCGGCCTGGTGGTCGTCCTGCTGACGGGCTGCCGCGTGGATCTGGTCGCGCCCATCGAGCTGCGGTCGGACGGTAGCGCCATCGCAGGGCTCGAAGCACGGCTCGATCCCCGGATGCTCGCGGAGCTGGACGCGCTGGGCGTGGACCCGACGGCGGAGCTGGCTGCGGTGGCTGCCACGGACGCCGCGTGGGAGCTGACCCGTGTGCGTCAGGAGGACGGCGGGCTGACGGTCGGGTTGCGACGGGAGCTGGCGGACGCGGGCGAACTGCCGCAGGTGTACGCGGGGTTGACCGCGGGGCTCGCGCCCGAGGACCCCGCGCTGGAGATCGACCTGGACCGCGCCGAGGTGGTGGATCGTGGTGGGCAGCTGGCCGGCACGGCACGCTTCCGGCCGCCGACGAGCTCCGGGCTGTCGGTGGACGGTGAACCGCTCGGGGACGGCGGGGCGGAGCTCGCCGCCCTGGTGGAGGAGGCGGTCAGCGTCGGCATCGAGGTGGTGATGCCCGGACCGGTGGACGAGCATGACGGGTTCCGGCTGGCCCGCGACACGGTCCGGATCGACGTCACGGCCGAGGAGGCGCGCAGCTTCAGCGTCACCGCCGCCCCACCACCGTGGTGGTCCCGCATCCCGACCGACGCCACCAGGTGGCTGGCGCTGGCAGCTGTGGTGGCGGTGCTCGCCACCGCGCTGGCGCTGCTCCGCCGCCGGCGCGCCGCGCGGGCACCGGATGGCGCCTGAGCCGGGTCAGGACGCGCGTGGGGTCAGCTCCACCAGGGTGCAGGTGTCCTTCCAGCGTTGCAGGGCGGCCTCACCGTCGCGCAGGTTCAGGCGCGTGCCCATGCCCATGGCGGCCACCCGCTCGAACTCCGCCTCGTCGGTGACCACGCGCACCGCCGCCGGCATGGAGCCGATGGTCGCCTTCACGTCCTTGGACTTGATCGTGATGGTGACCTCGCGGGCCTGCTCGAGACCGGGCAGCTCCTGCTCCTCGGGCCCCTTCAGCACGAACAGGGTCTGGCCCTGTTGCACGTACCACGCCGGCCGGGACAGCGGCTGGCCGTCGGCCTGCGGGATCGTCAGCCACAGGATCGAGCCCTTCTTCAGCGCCGTCTCCGAGGCCTCGAGCAGCACCCCGCTGGCCTGCACGGACTCCGGGGCGTCGATGAACACCGGCACCCGGGCCACCAACGCCCCGTCCAGGTAGTAGGCCAGGGTGTGCTCGCGGTTGGAGGTGATCTCCACCCGGTCGCGGATCGTGCGCCGGAACAGGTCCTCGAACATCTCCCCTCGTAGCTCGATCACCCGCGGCTGTGACTCCCAGATCACCTCGCCATCGGGGTCGGCGATCGCGACGACCTCCTCGTACATCCCCTGGGAGCCCTTGTAGACCCCGTGCAGCGCGAAGGGCTGGGAGCCGCCGGGCAGCTCGCCCTTGACCCGGATCACCGGGTCGGCGACGCCGCTGGACTCGTAGCTCTCGAGGTCGTAGGCCATCCCCGACAGCAGCTTGACCCGGGACATGCGCGGCTCGATGGTCGACGGTGGGCGGCAGGCGTCGGGCAGCCTAGCGGCGGTGGCGCGCCGGCCAGCAGCCACCGACGCCTCCGGCGCTACGGTGCGGGGTCCGGCGGGTCGCAGGAGGTGGCGGGGTGGAACACCAGGAGCTGGAGGCGCTTCGGGCGTCGGTGCGGGCCTTCTGCGACGAGCACGTCCGGCCGACCGCGCGGGACCGTGACCGGGCGGAGTCGTTCCCCGCCGAGCTGCTCCCGGGGCTCGTTGAGATCGGGGTCCTGGGCGCGGTGATCCCCGAGGAGCACGGCGGTGCCGGCCTCGACGCCGCCGGGTACCGCGTGGTGATCGAGGAGCTCGGTGCCGCCGACTCCTCGCTGCGGTCCCTGGTGTCGGTCAACCTCGGCCTGGTCGCCGGATCGATCCTGCGCTGGGGGGACGCCGAGCAGCAGGCCCGGTGGCTGCCGGGCCTGGCGCGCGGTGGGCTCGGTGCTTTCGGGCTGACCGAGCCGGGCGCGGGCTCCAACCCCTCGGAGATGACCACCCGTGCCGTCCACCGCGACGGGCGGTGGCGGATCGACGGCGCGAAGATCTTCATCACCAACGGCACCCGCGGCGCGGTGACCATGGTGTTCGCCCGCGCGGTGCTAGCAGGTGAGGATCGCGGCATCACCTGCTTCCTGGTGCCCCAGGACGCACCCGGGTACCTCGGCACCCAGATCCACGGCAAGCTGGGCCTGCGCTCCGGTGACACCGCGGAACTCGCCCTGACCGGGGTCGAGGTGGGCGATGACGCCATCCTCGGTGAGGTCGGTGGTGGGATGAAGGTGGCGTTGTCAGCGCTGGATGACGGCCGGTTCTCCCTGGCCGCCGGGGCGGTGGGGCTCGCACGCGAGGCCTTGGAGGTCTCCCTGCGCTACGCCGGTGAACGCCAGCAGTGGGGCGGGCCGATCGCCGGCAAGCAGCTGGTGCAGGAGCTGCTGGCCGCCAGCCACGTCGACGTCCAGGCGGCTACGGGGCTGGTGGACACGGTCGTCGAGCGCAAGCTGGCCGGCCAGCGGTGCACCCTGGAGGTCTCCACCGCCAAGCTGTTCGCCACCGAGGCGTCGGTGCGGTGCGCCGACCGGGCCGTCCAGGTCCACGGCGGGTACGGCTACATCGACGACTACCCCGTGCAGCGCCTGCTGCGTGACGCCCGGGTGACCACGCTGTACGAGGGCACGACCCAGGTGCAGCACCTGATCATCGGACGCCTGCTCACCGGCGAGAGCGCCTTCTGATGCCCGGCTACGACCTGCACACCCACTCCACCTACTCCGACGGCCTCACGACCATCGAGCAGAACGTCGCGGCCGCGGCGGCGCTGCAGCTCGAGGGCATCGCCGTCACCGACCACGACACCACCGCCCCCTTCGAGGTGGCACGCGCCGCCGCGGACGCCGCGGGCATCGAGGTGGTGCTCGGTACGGAGTTCTCCGCCGAGGAGGCGGGCATCAGCGTCCACGTCCTCGGCTACTGGATCGATCCCGGCTACGCGCCGCTGGCCACGGAACTGGATCGTCTGCGCGATGAGCGCACCGACCGGGCCCGCCGGATCGTGGAGCGCTTCGTCGACCTCGGGATCGCGATCACCTTCGAACGGGTCCGGGAGCTGGCGGGCGACGCGCCCATCGGACGGCCGCACATCGCGGCGGCGGTGGTGGAGCTCGGGGCGGCCGCCGACCTCGATGCGGTGTTCGACCGCTACCTCGCCGACGGCGGGCCCGCCTACGTGGAGAAGCACGCCGTGCCCCCCGAGCGTGCCGTCGAACTGCTGGTCGCCGCCGGTGGGGTGGCCGTGCTCGCCCACCCCGGGCTGTACGGCGACCGTTCCGGGGAGCAGGGGCTGCCCGTCGCGGTGGTGGAGCGGATGGTGGCCAGCGGGCTGGCGGGCATCGAGGCCCACCACCCCGACCACACCGCCGAGCACCGTCGCCACTACGGGACGCTCGCCGCGGACCTCGACCTCATCGTGACCGCCGGCTCCGACCATCACGGGCGTGGACCGCAGGACCGGCTCGGTCGTGCGACGACACCCCGGGAGCAGGTCGAGGCGCTGCGCCGCCGGCGTGGTAGGCGGACCGCCGGGGATGGCCGGTGACGGGTTAGGCTGGGGTCGGCGCGACGGCCTGTGGTCAGGACGCGGAGGAGGAACCGTGGCGGAGGGCAACGTCCAGAAGGCGCAGAAGATCGTCCCGGTCCCCACGCTGCACTTCAGCGAGGGGTCCCTGGCAGGTCGTGTGGTCCGGCTCGACCGGGACGTGGCGACGCTGGGACGCCGGGAGGACAACCCCTACGTGCTCCCGGACCCGCGGGTCTCGCGGGTGCACGCGGAGGTCCGGCGGGAGGCCTCGGCGGTGATCGTCACCGACCTCGGCTCCGCTGCCGGTACCAAGGTCAACGGTGAGNCCCTCGAGGGCCCCCGGGTGCTNATGCACGGGGACCGGGTCAGCTTCGGTCCGGTCACCGCCACCTTCGAGGACCCGGCGGCCGCCTCGCAGCGTGAGGACGCCACGGTGGTGTTCGACATGCCGAAGGTGGAGACGGGCCCGCACCTCTCGCCCCGCCAGCAGCAGGTGCTGGAGCTGATGGCCGAGGGGATGACCAACTCGGAGATCGGTGAGGAGCTCGGCGTGACGGAGCGGACGGTCAAGGCCTACGCCCAGGAGCTGTACGACAAGCTCGGGGTGCGCAACCGTGCCGGTGCCGTCGCTGAGGCAGGCAAGCTCGGGCTGCTGTGACCGCCACCGTCATCGCCGTCGCGAACCAGAAGGGCGGGGTGGGCAAGACCACCACCACCCTCAACATCGCCGCAGCCATGGCGGAGCAGGACGCCGCGGTGCTGGTGGTCGACCTCGACCCGCAGGGCTGCCTGACCTTCTCGCTCGGCTACGACCCTGACGCGATCGAACCCTCCCTCAACGACACCGTGGTCGGTCGCACCTCGCTGGCGGACACCATCATCCAGGACGGCGAGGTCGACATCGTCCCGGCGAACATCGACCTGGCCGGCGCGGAGGTGACGCTGCTGTCCCGCACGGGGCGGGAGTACCTGCTGCGCGGCGAGCTCGCCGACCTGCTCGACAGCTACGACGTGGTGCTGATCGATTGCGCGCCCTCGCTCGGGGTGTTGACCATCAACGGCCTGACCGCAGCCGACGAGGTGCTGATCCCCGTCCAGTGCGAGACGCTGTCCCACCGCGGGGTCAGTCAGCTGCTGGAGACGATCTCCGACGTCAAGCGGCTCACCAACCGCGCGCTGGAGGTCCGGGGCCTGGTGGCCACGATGTTCGATCCGCGGCCGCGTCACAGCCGCGAGGTGCTCCGCGACCTGCTGGCGCGCTACGACCTGCCGCTGGTGGGCCCGCCGGTGCGCAAGTCCATCCGGTTCGCCGAGGCGCCGACGGGGGGCGCGAGCCTGGTGAGCGCGCGGACCGGGGTGCCCGGCACCGCCGCCTACCGCGCCATCGCCCAGGAGCTGCTCGGCTACGAGGTGGACGACGCCCTGCTGGAGGCGGCCGGCTGGACCGATGCCCAGCGGGCGTCGGTGCTGGGCCTGGACACGGATCAGGGTGCGTGATGGGCGCCGCAGGCAGCGAAGACACGCCGGGTGCCCGCCGACCGGGCACCTCCGCGGCCTTCGACCGCATCGGGCGTCCGACGCCGGCTGCCGCGCGACGGGATGGGCTGGGCAAGGAGGCCCTCTACTCCACGGCGCCGAGCGCGGCACCGACCAGCCAGGTCGAGCTGCGCTGCCGACGGTGCGACGTCCCCTTCGGCCTGTCCGTGGTGCAGGTGGCCAGGCTGTTGCGGCCGCCCTTCCTGGTCGATCCGATCCGTCGGCGTCTCTACAGCCGGTGCCCGGCCTGCGGCCGGTACGCCTGGCTCGATCTGCGCACGGGCCAGGCGCTCAGGGTCCTGCGGGCCCCCTGGCGCCCGTCCCGGTGACGGCCCGGTCAGGGCAGGTGTTCCACCCGGACCCGTCGGGAGCGCTGCGGCTGCCCCTCGCCCCGGGCGTCGGCTCCACGGCTGGTCGCGACCTCGCCTGCCGTCTGCGTGCTGCCGCGTTCGGTGCTGCCTGACGCGCCGCCCCCACCGCTGCGACGACCGCCGCCTGCGCGGGAGCTCGTGCGGGAGCTCGTCGACGACGAGGCCCCCTGACCGGAGCGTGGGCGCCCGTCACGTCCCTTGGCGGTGCGTCGTGGGGTCTCCTGCTCCGTGGTGGTGCCGCCGTCGCGGCTGCCTTGGCGTGCGCGTGCCCGCGTGCGGCCGGTGCTGGAGCCGGGTGTGGCGTCATCACCGCTGCCGGTCGTTGCGGCTGGGGCGTCGGCTGCCGTGCTGGTGGCTGCCGTGCGCGCACGGGTGCGGGTCCGGCTGCGGGTGCGTTCCACGGGGCGCTCCGGGCTGTCCGCCTCGGTGCGTTTCGCGCTGGGTTCCCTGGTGCGCTCCCTGGGGCGTTCCGCGGCGCCTTCCTCGGGACGTTCCGTGGTGCGTTCCGTGGGGCGTTCCTTGGGGCGTTCCTTGGCGCGTTCCGTGGTGGGTTCCGCGGGACGCTGCCGGGTGGTGTCCCCGCTGGAGCTGGCGCGTTGCCGGCGGTCACGGTCGGCGTCGCGACCCCGGCCCCGGCCCTCCTGGGAGCGCTCGCTCTTCGGGCGTCCGTCGGTGCGCCCCCGGCGCTGCTGGCCGCGGTCGCTGGAGCCGTTGCCCGACAGGTGGTCCCAGGGCCGCTGCGGTGGCAGCGTGAAGCGCTCACCGAGCTCCGGTGAGGTGGAGAACACCTGCGCCACCTCGGTGTCGGTCGCCCCGAGTTTCTTGCGGATCACGTTCAGGCGATCGACCTCGTTGAACTCCGCGAAGGTGATCGCCTTGCCCGACTCGCCCGCCCGGGCGGTGCGACCGATGCGGTGCAGGTACATCTTCTCGTCGTCGGGACAGTCGTAGTTGACCACGTGGGTCACGCCGTGGACGTCCAGTCCGCGGGCTGCGACCTCCGTGGCGACCAGCACCGTGGCCTTGCCCTGGCGGAAGCGGTCGAGGTTGCGTTCCCGCGTGGACTGGCGCAGGTCGCCGTGGATCGCCACCGCCGGGGTGTTGAGCTCCTCGAGCTCGTTGACCAGCCGGTCCGCCATGTGCTTGGTACGCACGAAGACGTACACCCCGCCCCGTCCCTCGTCCTGCAGGATCCGGGCCAGCAGCCGCGGCTTGTCCATGCGGTGGACCTGGAAGAAGTGCTGCTCGACGTTGTCGGCGGTCTCCGGCTGCTCGTGGTGGTCGGCACGGGTGAAGGTGGGATGGTCCATGTAGCGCCGTGCCAGCTTCACGATGGGGGTGGGCATCGTGGCGGAGAACAGCATCGTGTGCCGCCCCTGGCCCCGGCAGGCCTCGACGAGCCGTTCGACGTCGGGCAGGAAGCCCATGTCGAGCATCTCGTCCGCCTCGTCGAGCACCAACTGGGTCACCGCGCTGAGGTCGAGGTTGCCGCGGTTGAGGTGGTCGAGGAGGCGCCCCGGGGTGCCGACCACGATGTGCACACCGGAGGTCAGCGCCTCGATCTGCTCGTCGTAGCCGACCCCGCCGTACACGCTGATCGAGGTCAGCCCGAGGTCAGCGCCGATCTTGAGATCCTCGAACACCTGCAGGCACAGCTCCCGCGTGGGCACGATGACCAGCGCCTGCGTCACGCCCGCGTCGGGGTCGAGACGCTGCAGCAGCGGCAGGCCGAAGGCCAGGGTCTTGCCCGTGCCGGTGCGTGCCTGGCCGATCAGATCGTGGCCGTCGAGGGCGAGGGGGAGCGTCAGCTCCTGGATCGGGAAGGGGTGGGTGATGCCCTGACGCGCCAGCGCGTCTGAGAGGGCCGGGTGGACACCCAGGTCACGGAAGGTCTTGGTCACGTGCATCTCTCGTCCGGGCGATCCCCGGCGAGGTGGAGGTGGTGCACACGCCTGGCGATCGCAGCTCATAGGTGACGCCTCCACGGGCTCGGGGAGGCGTGGCGTCGTCGGTCGACGACGAGGTGGCAGGCTGGCTGTCCTGTCGGCGCGGGCCGCGGAAGGTCGCCCAGGGGGCGGAGCGCGGCGGCAGCGCGCCCGCAGCGTAGCTGACGGCCCGGCCGTTCCCCGGACCACGGTGCACGTGGAGCCGTTGTGGCCGCGCCGCCGCTGTCAGCCAACTAGCGTCCCTGCTCCACCACCTCGGAGCCGTCGCGCGTGCAGCAGCCAGAACGTCGAGCTGAGCGGCTCGTGCTGCGCTACCTCGACGTGGTCGCCCGGCATGAGCCCGTGGAGGCGACCCGGATCGGCCTGGAGGGCCTCGACGGCGAGCTCCCCGATCTCCACCCCGCGGCGCTCGCTGCGCGCAGCCGTGACCTCGCGGTGCTGGCGGCGGAGACGGCGGCCACCCGCACGCAGCTCGCCACGCTGCCGGGCACCGCCGCGCGGGAGGCGGCCGGTGATCTGGAGCTGCTCGGTGCCGAGCTGGAGTTCCGCCGCTACCAGCTCGACGTCCGCCCGCGGCTGCTGCTCGACCCGCTGGCCGTGCTGGACACCGTGGCCGCGGCCGTGCACGAGCTGCTGGCCTGGGACGACGGGACACCTGCGGACCGCTGTCGTCGGCTGGAGGCCGCCACGCAGCGGGCCCGGCGGGTCCCGGTGCTCCTCGAGCAGGCCAGCGGGCTGCTGGCCAGTGCACCCGCGCCGCACCTCGCGGTCGCGCTCCAGCGGCTCCCCGGGCTCCTGACCCTGGTGCGTGACGTGCTGCCGGCCCGGGCGGAGGAACTGGGGGTCGACGTCTCCCCGGCACGCGACGCCGGCGAGGTGGCGGCCGAGGGCCTGGAGGCCTTCGCGGCCCTGCTGGACGAGCTCGGTGACGACCAGCCCGGCGAGTGGCGGCTCGGCCCCGAGCAGCACGCCACGGTGCTGCGCTCGGCGCTCGGCACCGTGATGGACCCCACGCAGATCGAGGACCGCGCCCGCACCTGGATCGCCCGGGTCCGCGCGCAGCTGGCGGAGGAGACCGCCGCAGCGTGGCAGCAGCGCTTCCCCGGTGAGCCCCTGGAACGCGACGAGGACCGCCGGATCCGGCGCAGCCTGCAGGCCATCGCCGACACCGCCGTGCCCCGTGGGGCCCTGCTCGACGAGGCCTGCCGGGCGATCGCCGAGGCGCGCGCCTTCGCGGCAGCCAGCGGCCTGGTCGATCTGCCCCCGCCGGAGCGGCTGCGGGTCCGCGAGGTGCCGCCCTACCTGCGGGGCCTGGCGGTGGCCTTCGTCACCCAGCCGCCGCCGCTGAGACCGTCGACGGGGTGCACCTACTACCTCTCGCCCGTCCCGGCGGAGTGGAGCGACGCCGAGGCGCGGGCGTTCCTGCGGGCGTTCTCCCCGGCCGCCCTGCGGTCACTGGCGATCCATGAGGGCTACCCGGGTCACGTCGTCCAGCTCGAGCACGCGGCCCTGCACCCCCGGTTGGCGCGGCGGTTGCTGTCACGGCCGGTGTTCGCCGAGGGGTGGGCCGTCTACATCGAGCGGGAGGTCGCCGCTGCCGGCTTCGGCAGCGACGGGTCCTCCGCGGTCGCGGCCGCGGACTACCGGACCATCACCCTGCGCAACGAGCTCAGGATCGCCAGCGCCGCGCTGATCGACATCGGACTCCACGCGGGGGAACTCACCGACGACGACGCAGCGCAACTGCTGCTGAGCGCCGCGTTCCAGGAGCCCACCGAGGCCCGCGCCACCGTGCTGCGGGCACAGGTGACCTCGGGTCAGCTCAGCTCCTACTTCGTCGGTGGGGAGGAGCTGACCGACCTGCGCGCCGAGGTGGAGCGTCGCGAGGGGGCGGGGTTCGACCGCGAGGGGTTCCACCAGCGGGTCCTGTCCCACGGCACCCCCACCGTGCCGCTGCTCTCCGCCGCGCTGGCGGACGGAGCCCCGGCGCTGCGACCCTTCGCCACGCGGGCGTGAGCGGTGATGGTGACCACGGACCCGGTCACGGGTGACCAGCGCCCCGACGATACGACCCTGGTGCGGGCCATCCGGGGGGTACCCGGGGTCTCCGAGGCGGCGGTGCGCCGCGACGCCGACAGCGGTCGCACCCGGCTGCGCCTGCGGTTGCACGCCGGTGAGGACCATGAGCACGTGGCCTGGACCGTGGCAGCGGTGCTGC
>SL_7KL_010_BRINEDRAFT_10000105_pt1 | contig 35099 bp, 31 predicted proteins | sample SodLak_010_BRINE_FD_10663 | JGI IMG/M metagenome (IMG submission 10663)
GAGCCGATCAGCCAGCAGCGCGTGATTTTGGCGGGCGGCATTCCGCATCTTCTTCAGGCTGATTATCAATACCTTGTTGATCTGGGACTGTGTCATGTCGCTGGCGACGCGCAGGCCATCGCCGACACGGCATTGCGACTTTGGCAGGGTCGCGGCCAGTCAGATAACCCTGCTGCCCCGCTCGAATCGGCGCGCGGCTTTGCCGCCAGAATTGCCACTGATCTGTGTGATCTGGCCTGTATTCCCGCCAGCAAGCGGGCTTTATAGCGGCGCTCTCATGCGCCATAGATATGGCCGAAGATCGGTCGAAACCAAATGAGATTGACACGATGACCGACCGAATTATCGCTCTGATCCCGGCCCGAATGGAAAGTTCCCGCCTGCCCGGAAAACCCCTTTTGGATATTTGCGGATTGCCGATGATCGTTCATGTTGCCCGCCGCGCCATGCTGTCGCCGCGCATAGATCAGGTTGTTGTCTGCACCGATTCAATCGAGATACTGCTGGCCTGTGAACGCTACGGTATCGGGGTGTGCCTGACCCGCCAAAGCCATGTCAACGGCACCGAGCGCATTGCCGAAGCCAGCGAAACCTTGGGCTTGGATGAGGCGGATATCATCATTGATGTGCAGGGCGACGAGCCTTTTGTACAGCCGAGCTATATCGAGCAGGTCGCTGATTTCGTGGCCAACAGCGCCTATCGCTGCGTCGTGCCCTATCAGTTGATGGACGAATACGACAATATCAACCGCGTCAAGATCGTCGCAAGCGGCGATCGGGTCATATACTTCTCGCGCAGCGATATTCCCTGCCATTTTGGCGCGGTGCGTCAACCGTTGAAAAAGCACCTGAGCGTGATCGGCTTTCGGTTGACAGGCTTGCGGGCATTTGCCGCCAGCAAGCCAACCGCGCTGGAGAATATCGAGCGCATCGAACTGATGCGCCTGATCGAACTGGGCGAGCCGGTCGGAACCTTTCCGCAAGAAGGCGCGAGCCTCTCGGTGGACACCCCCGAAGATTACCGTCTGGCCTGCCGGATGATGGAGCGCGACCCGCTTTTCAAAGAAAATTTTGTATATGAGGTGCCAGCATGACCGCAATCAGGCATGTGTCCTTCGACCTTGATGGAACGCTTGTGGATTCCTTCGGGGTCATGCGGCAGTCGTGGGAGGAGGCGACCCGCAAACTGGGTATAACCTGCGGTTTTGAGAGTTATCGCCGCTATGTCGGGCTGCCCTTTGATACCATCCTCGCCACCATTGGCCTGACGAGTTACCGAAACGAGTTGGCAGAGCTGTATTTCGAAGGCACGCGGAGCCGGCAGGACAAGATCCGCAAGATTGAAGGCGCAGATGACCTGCTGCGTAAGTGCCGCCAGCGCGGGGTTGGGGTGTCGATCATCACATCCAAGCCCAGCAGCAATGCAGCGCCTTTGCTTGAGGAATTGAATATTGATGTCGACACGCTGATCTGTGCTGATGAAGTTGCAAAAGGCAAGCCGGACCCGCAATCAGCGCTGTTGCTATGTGCCGAGATCAAGCTGCGGCCTGAGGAAATACTTTATGTCGGCGATATGGTTTTTGACCTTCAATTCGCCTTGAATGCAGGAATGCAGTTTATTCTGTTCGAGAATGAGGGCCGCAACCGGATGCCCGCAAATCTACTCAATCGGGTCGAGCGCGTGCCCACGCTTGCGGCGATTGCAGATATCCTGTCCTGAACCGCCTTTTGCAAGTCGAAAGCCCGTCGCGCTTGCAGGTCTGGCTAACACTTTGACGAAAACACGCGCTTTGCCCTGAGTTGTGTGCCAGTGGCTTGATGCAGATCAAGCGGTTCTCGCCTGCATATGATAAACTGCCCGCATGATGCGTGACACACATATCTTGCCGGTCTTTCGGGCGGAAGGCGTGACCCGGGTGTACCGGACCGGCGCGGTCGAGGTTTGGGCCTTGCGCGGTGTCGATCTGTCCTTGGCCGAAGGCGAGATGGTGGTGCTTCTGGGCGCGTCAGGGTCGGGTAAATCGACACTGGTGAATATCTTGGGTGGTCTTGATCTGCCTTCGGGCGGGCAAGTATTCTTTCGTGACCGGGATTTGACGCAGGCGACCGACCGTCAACTGACGGCTTTCCGGCGCGACCATGTGGGGTTTGTCTTTCAGTTCTATAACCTTGTTCCCAGTCTGACTGCGCGCGAAAACGTGGCGCTGGTGACCGAAATCGCCCGCGATCCGATGACGCCGGAAGAAGCGCTCGACCGTGTCGGCCTTGCGCACCGGCTGGACCATTTTCCCGCTGAACTGTCAGGGGGCGAGCAACAGCGCGTGGCCATAGCCCGCGCCATTGCCAAGCGCCCCGATGTGCTTTTGTGCGACGAGCCGACGGGCGCGCTGGACAGCAAGACCGGCATTCAGGTGCTCGACGCACTGCATGAGGTCAACCGCGATCTTGGCACGGCCACAGTGCTGATTACCCACAACGCCAGCATCCAGCGTATCGCGCACCGGGTGGTGGTGCTGGCTGATGGCCGCGTCATCCGTGATGAGGTTAACACCGACCGCGCCCTGCCTTCGGAGGTCAGTTGGTGAGGGCGTTGGACAGGAAGATGCTGCGCGATCTGCGCCGGATCTGGGCGCAAACGCTGGCCATTGCACTGGTGCTGGGCTGCGGTGTCATGGTGTTGGTCGGCGCGCAGGCGACCCAGACAACGCTTATCCAGACACAGGCTGCCTATTATGAGCGGCACCGCTTTGCGGATGTGTTTGCAGGTGCAACCCGCGCGCCTGCCGATGTGGTGCAAGCCGCAAGCCTGATCCCCGGAGTAGCGCAGGCCGAAGGACGGATCGGTTTTCAGGCCGTGCTGGACATTGATGGCATGGCCGAGCCTGCCACCGGACGTATCCTGTCGCTGCCTGCCGCCGGACCGGGGCTGAACCTGCCGCTGGTCCGCCGGGGTCGTCTGCCGGACCCCGACCAACCCGATGAGGTGGCGCTGTCAGAACCCTTTGCCGAGATACACGGGCTTACCCCCGGCAGTCGCTTTCGCGGGGTGCTGAATGGCCATTTGCGCGACCTGATTGTCACGGGCTGGATGCTTAGCCCCGAATTTATCTACACCATGCCACCGGGTGCCATGATGCCAGATGACCGGCGCTTTGGCCTGATCTGGATGACCGAACCTGCCGCTGCGGCGGCGATGGACATGGTGGGCGCTGTGAACGAGGTATCCCTGCGCCTGACGCGCGGCGCGGATGAACGCGCGGTCATCGCAGCGCTGGACAGCTTGCTGGCCCCCTATGGCGGGACAGGCGCACATGGGCGCGACCAGCAGGTATCGCATGCTTTTCTCGATGGCGAGTTGCAGCAACTTGGCGCAATGGCCGCTTTCATGCCCCCGATTTTCCTGATTGTCGCGGCCTTTCTGGTCAATATGGTGCTGGGGCGGCTGATCGCCATGGAGCGCGCGCAGATCGGGCTGATGAAGGCGCTGGGTTACGGGCGGCGCGAGATTGCGGGACATTACCTGAAACTGGCGCTTCTGATCGGGGTGATCGGAGTCGTGGCGGGATGGGTTTTCGGCTGGTGGATTGCCGATGCGATGATCGGGCTTTACGGCGATTTCTTTCGCTTTCCGTTCATCATCCGTGACTGGGGATCGCAGGCCTTGGTGATCTCGGCGCTGTTGGGAATGGCGACCGTGGTTCTTGGGGGGATGCGCGCAATCTGGTCATCGCTGAAACTGCCCCCGGCTGAAGCGATGCAGCCCCCCGCACCCCCAAGTTTCGCGCGGGGGCGCGCCGACCGGTGGTTGGCCGCGCTCAAGCTGCGGCAGACCACAATGATGATCTTCCGCTCGATCCTGCGCTGGCCGGGGCGGGCGGCGATTACGCTGTTCGGGGTGTCGGCCTCGGTCGGGGTGTTGGTGATGAGTTATTTCATGTTCGATGCCGTTGACCGGTTGGCCGACAGCGTATTCCAGCAGGCCAATCGCCAGCAGGTCACACTTATGCTGGACCGCGCGCGGCCTGATGCCGCCGTGCAGGATGCGCTGAGCCTGCCCGGTGTGCTCCACGCAGAGGGGGCCTATGCCATGCCGGTGCGGGCCGTGAATGGACATCGCAACCGGCTGACCGCGCTACAGGGCCATTTTGCAGGTGCGGAACTTGCGCGGCTGGTCGATGACGCGGGCCGCGTGGTAGAGCCGGGACCAGCAGGGCTGGTCCTGCCCGAAATGCTGGCGCGCGCCTTGGATATCCGCGTGGGCGAGGTTTTGCGGCTGGAAATGCTGGCCCCGCCGCGCGCGGTGCTGAACCTGCCGGTGACAGATATCATTGCGCAAGGCATGGGGCAGGAGGCCCATATCTCGGCGGTGGCCCTGTTTGCGGCGATGGATATTGCGCCGCAAGTCAACATGATCCATCTAGGCGTGCAATCTGACCGGATGGCGGATCTGAACGCCGCGATCAAGGAAACGCCAGCGGTCGCGGGCCTGTCCGATTGGGCCGAGGTCCGGCGCCAGTTTGACGCAACGCTGAGTGAGAACCTGCTGACAATGGTGGGGATATACACATTGATCGGGGTGCTGATCGCCGTTGGCGTGGTCTATAACGCGGCCCGCATCCAATTGTCGGAACGCAGCTATGAACTGGCCAGCCTGCGCGTTCTGGGCTTTAGCCGGGCTGAAGTCGGCTATGTGTTGGTGGGCGAGATGATGCTGCTGACATTGCTGGCCATTCCGCTGGGTTGGGTGGCGGGCTATTGGCTGGCCGTGGGGCTGGTCGGCGCGATGTCGACCGACATGTTCCAGATCCCGTTTTACATTACCCGCCGGACCTTTGCGCTGGCGGCAATAGCGGTGTTTCTGGCAGCGCTCGGCTCGGTGTTGATGGTGCGGCGGCGGCTGGACCGTGTGGATCTGGCGACAGCGCTGAAAGCGCGAGATTGAAGGAGGCAATGCAATGGGCATGATGCGCAAGCTTGGACTGGGGGTGGTTGGGGCAGGGCTGGTGGCGGCGCTGGTCTGGGCGCTCTGGCCGCAGCCACAACCGGTTGATCTGGCCACGGTCACACAAGGGCCGATGCAGGGCACGATTGTGGCGCAGGGTGTGACCCGCGTGCGCGCGCCCTATGCCATTGCCGCCCCGATCACCGGCACGGCCACCCGCTCGCCGGTCGAGGTGGGTGATGCCGTGGTCGTGGGGGAAACGGTGGTGGCCGTGATCCAACCCGCTGATCCGGCGCTGATGGACGCCCGCTCGCGCGCGCAGGCCGAGGCCGCCGTGGCCGAGGCGCAGGCCGCTGTTGCATTGGCTGAAAGCAATCTGCGTCAGGCCGAGACCGGACTTGCACATGCCGGAACCCAGCTTGAACGTGCGCGCGCATTAGCCGCGCGCGGCACGATTGCGCAGCGTATGCTCGAAGATATAGAGGCCGAGTATCAGACTGCGCAGCAAGCCTTGGTCGCGGCCCAGTCCCAGTTGGACCTGAACCGCGCCACGGTGATCCGTGCGCAGGCCCAGATGATGGGGCCGCAGGCCCTGTTCGACCCCACTGCCGAACCGGGCGAATGCTGTGTGCGCATTCTGGCACCGCAGACCGGTATCGTGCTGGCGGTGTCTGACATGAGCGCGCGTCTGGTTCAGGCTGGCAGCCCCTTGTTGACCATCGGCAATCTGGACGAGATGGAGATCGAACTGGACCTGCTGTCAGCCGATGCCGTGCAGGTGCCGCCCGGTGCACATGCGCTGGTTGAGCGTTGGGGTGGCAGCGGCGCGTTGGAAGCACAACTGCGCCGGATCGAGCCTGCGGCCTTCACCCGCGTCTCTGCCTTGGGGATTGAGGAGCAGCGCGTGCGGCTGCGGCTGGACTTGCTGACCCCGCCTGAAGGCCGCCCCGGTCTGGGTGAGGGGTTCCGTGTCCATGTCCGGCTCATCCTGTGGGACGCAGATGATGTGTTGCAAGTGCCGCAAGCCGCCCTGTTCCGCCACGGCGAGGGGTGGGCTGTCTTTACCGATGAGGGGGGCAATGCCCGCCTGCGCCCTGTCAGTATCGGGCGTCAGGCCGCCGGTCAGGCAGAGGTTCTGGAGGGTTTGAGCGCGGGGGCGCAGGTGGTGCTGTACCCCGCCAGTGCGTTGTCCGACGGTGCCAGCATCGTTGCACGGGAAGGTGCGTAAGGGGCCGTTGCGTCCCGCGCAAAGACGAATCGCATCGGCTGGATCGAAACCTGCCGCGCGCTGGTGTCAGGGCCGCCGCAGGTCTGACATTCCAAGGTCCACTTGCTCGGACAGGCTTTCCAGACTGTCATAAAGCAGTTGCAGCATATAGGCTGGATTATGGACATACGCACCAGCATCTTTCTTCGACACCTGATAGTTATACGCGGCTTTAAGCAGGCGCGGCGTCCAGTTTTGGTAGCGGTTGGGAAAGGCTGCCTCGTCCGGGCTGATCTGGCCGTCTGCATTGGTGTCGTTGAAGAAATACGGGAATGTGCCGGTCGCATATCCAATGGGCGCGTCGGCGACTTCGGCCGCATAGGTTTGCAGGGCCGCGTAAAGCTGCTCTTGCAGGCCAACGATCTCGGTATGAATGCCGCCAGAGATCTGGCCATCGCCATCAAAATCAAGATGGCGGGTGCGGATGTCGCGGATATCCTCGACCCCGCGATGACAGGCGACGCAGCCATCGATTTCCACTTCGGTGCTATGGGCATCATGGCAGGCCACACAGGTATTGGCGCTTGGCACATGCGCGAACCGCCCCGCATAGGTCTTGCCGGGGTATTGAAAGCCGCCCCGAACCTCAGAGCCGTGCATAACGGCTGCGGCGACCCCGTAATGCACATTCAGAAACGCCAGATCAGAGGAAACGGTATCCGCGTCCATGCCTTCGGTCGCGCTCATCACATTGTCGCCGGATTGGCGGCCCTGATGGCACACCGAACAGGTCGCAGACGCGCCCAACCCATCCACGACGACGCCCGATGGAAACGGCACGCTGTCCAGTGCATGTGCCGCAGAGGTATGGCAGGACGCACAGCCAATCGGCGCATTGATCGCAGCGGGATGGTTCACCTCGCCGGGCGTGCTGCCATCTGCGCCAAGAAAGTCGATGAAGCCGGTTTGCGAATGGCACGCGGCACAGGCGACGGGCACCTCGCCCTCTTCGTTCCAATAGGTGAAGGAGGGCGATTTGTAATCGCCATGCGGCGCGGCCAGCCATTCCTCGGTCACGCGCGCCAAATTAGACGGGTCATAGGCCACAGCGGGCATTGCGAAGCTGACAAGGACTGCAAATGCAGTGAGTATGCTGGACATCCGGGACAGGGGCATCTGGTCTCCTCCGAGGTATTTGCCTTGGGCGATTCTCAATGCAGTATGACGGAGTCATATTTTTGCGCATTGACCCGTATCAATGCAGCCGCGTTAATGGTGACGTAGGGCTGGGTGCAGTCGCATCAGAGGGAATAGCAGATGCAAGATCAGTCGCCACCTGCGCCTGACCCGCAGGCAGAACACTCAATGCGTTTGTCAGGACCGGCCTTGGCCGTGGCGTATATCGGGTTATGCCTGTTGCCACCCGTGCTTGCCTTCGGGGTCAGCGTGGCCCCGCTGGATGTATGGGAACGGGCGGCTGCGGCATTGGGAATGGTCGGTCTTGTCGCAATGGCAATCCAGTTCGTCACCTCGGGCCGGTTCGAGGCGATCTCGGGCCATCTTGGCATCGACAAGATCATGGCCTTTCACAAGATCGCCGCATGGTGGGTTCTGATCGCGCTGGTCTTGCACCCGCTGGCTTATGTCGCGCCGACATGGCTTGATGATCCCGCACTGGGGACCGAGCGGCTGCTGGCCTATCTGAGCTTGCCGCATTACCGCACCGGTGTCGTGGCGCTGGCGGCGTTGCTGGCGCTGGTTATCACCTCAATCCTGCGCGACCAATTGCCGTGGCGCTACGAGATCTGGCGCGCCACGCATATTGTACTTGGCCTGACCGCTGTGGGGGGCGGGGTGCATCATGCGCTGGGTACTGGCAGGTTTAGCGCTATGGGCGCGGTCAATGCGCTGTGGTGGGTTTTGGCAATGGGCGTGATCGTGGTGATGGCGGTGCTCTATGGCTGGCGCTGGATCATGCTGCACCAGCATGTCTGGACGCTGGCGTCGGTCACCAAGCTGGCCGACCGGATGTGGGAGTTGGACATACAGCCCGCAAAACACACCCCCGCGCCGCGCTATACCGCCGGGCAATTCGTCTGGATGACCGAGGGCAAGCGCCGCTTTCCGCTGTTCGATCACCCGTTTTCCATCGCCGATAGCCCAAAGCGGCCGGGGCTAAGCTTGATTATCAAGGAAGCGGGCGATTTCACCAACCAGATTGGTGATCTGCCACCCGGCACAGTTATTGGCATCGACGGCCCCTATGGCGAATTCTCGCTGGCCCGGCATCAGGGCGACAGCGTTTTGCTGCTGGCGGGCGGGGTCGGCATTGCACCGATCATGGGGCTGTTGCGCGATCTGGTGGCCCGCGGCGACCCAAGGCCTGTGCGTCTGGCCTATGCGGCGGGGGTGCCTGCCAATTTCGCCTGCCTGCCCGAAATCAACGCCGCCGCCGGTGCGCTGGACCTTCAGGTCATGCTGGTCAGCGAAGAAGATGCCGAAGGCTGGCGCGGATATGTCGGACGCCTGACCCATGACCGCTTGGGCAGGTTGCTGGAAGGGCTTGACCCACAGCGGGCCGTCGCCCTGATCTGTGGCCCCGGTCCAATGGTCACAGCCGTGTCGGATGCGTTGCTCGATCTGGGCGTGCCGAAAGACAAGGTGATCTACGAGCGGTTCGATTATTCAGGCGGGGCGTCGCGGCTGGACCGGCAGCGCAGATGGGGCTTTGTGGGCATTGGCGCAGGGCTGGCGCTTGTTGTCGGCGGTTTCGCATTGGCGCCGTGACCGCCACGCCCTGTGCGTGGCATGGCCTGTGTCATATGTCGGGTGCCCAGAGCAGGCGTATTTCGGCCAGATCGCCCGTGTGCTGGCGCAGGCGCAAGGCGACGCGGGTTTGCGCCCCGTCAATGGGTGTTTCACTCAGTTCCACGACGGCAATCACACCGTCATCGCGGTAATCCAGCCGCAGATGCCGGATGGCACCTGCGGGGACGATCCCTTCCAGACAATCGCGCACCTGCGCCTGCAATTCGGGGCGCAAAGCCGCGTCATGGGCGGCGCGGCCATCGGCATGGCCATCGGGTTCGGGGTGGATGATGATCTCAGTCACTTCAGGCACTTGCGCCAGCACTGTTGCGCGCGCGGCTTCGCACAGCCGGTGCGCCTCGGACAGGGTCATCGCGGGATCAAGGGCCACATGGACATCGGCCTGCACGGCCCCGCCCATATGACGCAAGCGCAAATCATGGGCATCGCGCAGGCCGGGTGTGGCGGTCAGTGCTGACAGGATCGCGCGCGACATATCGGCGGGCGGGGCGGTGTCGGCCAACTCCCGTACCGCAGGGCGCCCGTAAACCCACGCCACGCGCCCCAGCATCAGCGCAATGATCGCCGCCCCCAGCGCATCGGCAAAGGGCCAGCCCAGCATCGCCGCGCCAATGCCCGCCAGCGCCACCACGGACGAGGCCGCGTCCGAGCGGTGATGCCACGCATTCGCCGCCATCATCGCCGATCCTGTGCGCCGTGCCACGGCCTTGGTGTAGTGATAAAGCGCCTCTTTCAACGCAATCGACAGGCCGGCCACCCAGAGCGCCCCTACGGCCGGTGCAGTGGTCGGCGGATCAATCAGGCGCAGGCCCGCATCGATCAGGATACCTATGGCGGCCAGTGCGAGCATGGCGGCAATAGCCAGTGTGGCCAATGTCTCGAACCGGCCATGACCGAAGGGGTGTTCCGCATCGGGCGGGCGGTGCGAGTGCCCCAGCGCCCAGATCACGGCGGCATCCGAGGCCAGATCCGACAGCGAATGCACCCCATCGGCCACCAGCGCCTGACTTTGCGCCGCCAGCCCCACAAGGATCTTGCCCGCCGCAAGCGGCGCGTTCAGCGCAACTCCAGCCCAAGCCGCGCGGCGCTTGTCGCGCAGATCATCCATATTTGTGAGTTCTGGGGGCGCAGACATGATGCGATCTCCTTGACTGCGGCACGGAGGGCGTTTGCCCGCGACGGGCACCCCACACATAGAAGGCGCGCAGAATAGGGTCACATCTATCCAATTAGAACACGCTTGCGCCAGTCCTATATATGCTGCGCGGTCCAGACGTGGCACAATTGCACACGACGGAGTTTACACAAGGGGGCGCCCGACCGCTCGGACGCGCATACAGGGCTGGCTTGGCAAGCGCGGGTCTGTCGGAAATTACTGTCAGGCCTGCGTTTCGGGCAGCGGCAGCATGTGGCACGCACAGCCAAAGCCATGTCCACAGCCGAAATCGCCCTCAAACGGGTTGCATTGGCCGACACCATCCGGGCTAAGTGCCATTTCGGGGAAGGCATGGGCCACTGTCACCATCGCATAGGCAGACATACTCATGACCGCCAATCCAGCAGCTGGCACCAGCAAACCTGTGCGGTGCAGGCTGATTGCGGCGCGGCCTGCGCGGTGCAATGCTGAGTTTTTCATGTCCGTCCTTTCGATTTTGGGCGTATGTGCTGGAATCTAACCCAGTTGCGCAGTTGGGCAAACAGAAGAACCGCTCAGGTGACGCGAATGTCAGACATTGACGGCATGCCGCAAGGGCGTCGGTCAGGCCAAGCGGGGGCAATTCACCCAACGCCAAAACTTCTTCGCGGCAGGCTTATTCTTGCCCGATTTTGTCGCTAGAGTTGCAACACTTGAACAGGGCAGGGCCATGCAGACCGTGCAAATTTCGGATCAGACCAGCGATGCCGCGCTCGCGCGCGTGTCGCGGCGGCATGTCTTCTATATTCCCGGCTATGACCCGTTCCCGCCGCGCCGGTACCGCGAGTTGTATCGCTGCGAGTCCACCGATCAGGCGCGGATCTCCGGCTATCAGATCGCGCAACGCCCGAAGAAAGGCGCGGGCCCCTATGGCTGGGTTGTCACTGCCGAGGTGGACGGGCTGACGACCGAGAGCGAGGTTAACATTCTCGAATGGTCCGATATCGTAAAGGATTCGATGCAGGCCGGGGTTTTTGCGACCTATGTGCTGTTGGTGAAAACGGCGTGGGTCTATCTGTCGACGGGGGTGTTGTTCCGGCTGTTCCGGCTGCGTGCTGGCCCCGGCATTGCGGCCATGTATCCGGTGGTCATGCTGGTGGCGCAACTGCTTGTTGCTGTCGCGGCGGCGCTATTGGTGGGTTGGGGACTGTCGGCGCTGATACCGGCATGGCTGGGCTATCTGCTGGGCCTTGGTGTTGTCCCGCCCATTCTACAAGGGTTTCGCAAGATTGATGGGCGTTTTTTTGTGCATTACCTGCTGCTGGATTTCGCCTTTACCGCCAAGCACAGGGGGCGCAACCCGCCCGAACTCGAAGCGCGGCTGGATGAATTTGTTGCGTTGATTGGGGCTGCGTTGCGGGATGATGCAGTGGATGAGGTGCTGGTCGTCGGCCACTCCTCCGGGGTGCATCTGGGCGTGTCTGTGCTGGCGCGGGTCATCCGTGCGGGCCATGCAGTGCAGGGGTGCAAGCTGGCCTTTTTGTCGTTGGGTCATGCGGTGCCGATGCAATCCTACCTGCCAGACGCACAGGAGTTGCGCGAGGATCTGCGCTATCTGTCCCAGCGCGACGAGCTGTTCTGGCTGGATGTCACCGCGCCGGGCGATGGCTGCTGCTATGCGCTGTGCGATCCGGTGTCATGCTCGGGGGCGGCACCTGCGACGGGCAAGCGCTGGCCGCTGATGATTTCGGCGGCCTTTACCCAAAGCCTGACGCCGCAAACCTACCGCAAATACAAGCGCCGCTATTTCCGGTTGCATTTCCAGTATCTGTGCGCCTTTGATGCGCCAAAGGATTACGATTATTTCCTGATTACCGCCGGCCCATTGGCCTTGGCCGAACGTTTCAGGGACCGCAAACCCTCGGCCAGTGTCAGCCATGCCTGCTATTTGCCCGAAAGCCAGCATCTGTCATGACACGCCCCCCCATGCCTGACCACCGCCCCGACCGTGTTCGGTTCTGGCAACATCTGGCCATGTTCCGGCGCGATATTCTGTCGACGCAGCCTGCGCGCCTGTACAGGGCGAAAATGGCAGAAGTGAAGCTGCCCTTCCTGCATTCGGTCATGGTCAACACGCCGAAACTGGTGCGCTTGGTGTTGCAGGACCGCCCGCGCGATTTCCCGAAATCAGAGCGCGTGCGCGAAGGGTTGCGGCCCTTGCTGGGCAATTCGGTCTTTGTCACCAATGGTGCAACATGGGAACGCCAGCGGCGCATGATCGACCCGGCCTTTGAGGGGGGGCGATTGCGCGACACCTTCCCCGCGATGTGGGACGCAGCACAGGCCGCATCCACGCGCCTTCACCCCGGCCAGACCGAGATCGAGGCCGTCATGAGTCATGCCGCCGCCGATGTGATCTTCCGCACCCTGTTTTCGGTGCCGATCGAGGATGACGCGGCAAAGCAGGTTTATGAAACATTCCGCGCGCATCAGCGCTCTGCCCCGATCCTGAACCTTGCCGCCCTGTTGCGTATGCCGAAGATCATGCCGCGCCTTTTCTCGCGCAAGACGCGCGATACGGCGGCCCATATTCGCCATCTGATTACCATGATGACGCAAGCGCGGATGAATGCGATTAACGCAGGCACGGCCCCGGATGATCTGGCCACCAAGATCATGACCACCCGCGATCCGGTCACAGGCGATGTGTTCGACACCGATGAAATGGTCGATCAGGTGGCGATCTTCTTTCTGGCGGGGCATGAAACCAGTGCGTCTGCACTGGCATGGTGCTTGTATCTGATTGCGACCCACGCGGAATGGCAGGCGCAACTGGCCGAGGAAGCGCAAGCCCTGCGCCCCTATCTGGATCAGGGAAAATCGCCTGATTTCGGGGTTCTGCGCCGCTTTCCCCTGATCCGCGATACATTCCGCGAAGCGTTGCGCCTGTATCCGCCTGTGCCGATGCTGGTGCGTGAAGCGGCCCAGCCAGAGGAGTTTCGTGGCCGCAAACTGGGCAAGGGCACGCAGGTTGTCGTCTCACTCTGGCATATGGGGCGAAATGAAAATATCTGGAGTGATCCGCATGATTTCCGCCCGCAGCGCTGGGAGCAGGATGAGACGAAAGCCTGCGCGCGCGATGGGTATCTGCCCTTTTCGGCGGGGGCGCGTGTGTGTCCGGGCGCGGGGTTCGCCATGGCTGAAGCAGTGCTTATCCTCGCGCGGTTGTTGTGTGATTTCGAGTTTCGCGCAGTTGCGGGCCGCGTGCCGGTGCCGATGGCGCAGATGACCGTGCGCGCCCGCGATGGTATCTGGCTGGATGTGCGCGCACGCTGAATGGATACGTCACACGGCGCTGAACCCGAACCCCTCGGGGATCGTGTCGCGCCCGTCCAGCACCAGATCGGCCATGCGCTCTGCCAGAACCGGTGCCATCGCAAACCCGATCTTGAAGCCGCCATTGAAGACAAAATGCCCTGCCCGCCCCGGCCATGCCCCCAACAGGGGTGCGCGGCTTTTTGCGCGCGGGCGCACACCCGCCCAAGCCTCTATCACGGGGGCATCTTGCAAGGCGTGGCATACAGCGCGCGCGCGGGCCAGTAATGTGTCGCATTGTGCATCCACGCTGGCAGGGTCGGCAAAGTCGCGCTCGCTGGTGGAGCCAATCGCAACTGTTCCATCCGCATGGGGCACGATATGCAGCCCGTCGGCAAATATTTGCGGCGCATCCGGGCTGGCATGACGCAGCAGGATGGACTGCCCCTTGACGCCTGACCCGATGGGGCGGCCAAGGTCGGCTGACAGGTCGTGCAATCCTTCATATCCCGTTGCCCAGATTATCGGGCCATCTTTGGGCGGCGCATCCCCATAGCTGATCTTGCCCCCCAGCGCCTGCACGGCCCCCGCCAACGCTTGCCCTGCACGCCGTGGATGCAGCCGCGCGCTCAGCGTGTCATGGATCACCCAGCCGGATGGGCTGACCAGCGGCAGGCCGGGCGCATCCTGTGCGCGGATCACCTGCCATGTGGCAAAGCCTTGCCACAGATCAGTGGCGTTGCCCGCGCGGGTATGCGCCAGCGCCAGCGCATCCTCGGTGACAGGCTGCACCCGCCCCAGCCGCGCATAACCGGGATCAATGCCCGACAGGGTGGCCGCGCGCCCCCAGAAGCTTTCTGCCCCGCGCAGCGCGTCAAACTGAAATGCTTTTTTACTATTCCAGTTTTCTGGCACATGCGGGGCCAAGGCCCCGACCAGCCCACCGCTGGACCCCCCACCGATATGTCGCTTCTCAATGACATGAACGCGCGCGCCACGACGTGCGCAGACCAGCGCTAAGGCCAACCCGAACACGCCCGCGCCCATGATCGTCACATCGGCCATTGTCATTTTCCTTCGCGCTCTGCATGACTGCTGAACATGTGACATAAAGCAGACCGGCATGAACGACCAGCACGCAGAACTTGATTGGAGAGAGGGGGACATTCCCCTCTCGACCCGTTTTGATGACCCGTATTTCTCGCTGGAGAGCGGGCTGGAGGAAACGCGGCATGTGTTCTTGCGCGGCAACGGGTTGCCTGAACGCGCCGCGCCGGGGTTTCATATTGCAGAGTTGGGATTCGGCACAGGGTTGAACCTGTTGGCCACGCTGGACGCATTGGGCGCGCGCGGGCCGATCCGCTACACGAGTTTCGAGGCGTTTCCGATGGCGCACGCAGATATGGCCCGCGCCCTTGCAGTGTTTCCAATGCTGGAGGCAGCGCCCCTGCTGGACGCTTGGGGGCAGGGGGCGCGGCGTTTCACTTTGGGCAAGGTCGAGGTGGAGATCATTATCGGCGATGCGCGTGACACCTTGCCCCCTTGGGATGGGCTGGCAGATGCGTGGTATCTGGACGGGTTTTCACCTGCCAAGAACCCTGAGCTGTGGTCAGAGGATTTGATGGCAGAGGTGGGCCGCCACACGGCACCGGGCGGCACATTCGCCACCTATACGGCCGCAGGCCATGTGCGCCGCGCGCTGGAGGTGGCAGGGTTCACCGTGCAGCGCAGCGCCGGGTACGGACGCAAGCGGCACATGAGCACTGGGCGCAAACCATGACCGAGCAGAATAACACACTTGGCATCTGGCTGATGATCGCCACCGCCTTTGTCTTTGCAATGCAGGACGGGTTGTCGCGCCATCTGGCGGGCGAATACAATGTGCTGATGATTATCATGATCCGCTACTGGTTCTTCGCCAGTTTCGTGATCGTGGTCGCCGCGCGCAAGGCCGGCGGCATCCGCAAGGCAGCGGCGACAAAACAGCCCTTCGTGCAGGCGTTTCGCGGTATTTTGCTGGCGCTGGAAGTTTGCGTCATGGTCACGGCCTTCGTGGTTCTGGGGCTGGTCGAAAGCCACGCGGTGTTCGCGGTTTATCCGCTGCTGATCGCGGCGCTGTCCGGCCCTGTGCTGGGGGAGAAAGTGGGCTGGCGGCGCTGGGTGGCGATTGGCATCGGGTTTGTGGGGGTGCTGATTATCCTGCAACCAGGGTTTGGGGTATTCCAGCCCGCCGCGCTGATCCCGTTGCTGGCGGCGTCCATGTTCGCGCTTTATGGGTTGTTGACCCGCTATGTCGCACGCGATGACAGCGCCGCGGTCAGCTTTTTCTGGACCGGCACCGCAGGGGCTGTGACCATGACCCTCATCGGCATTTGGTTCTGGGAACCGATGGCCCAAGGCGACTGGCTGTGGATGGGACTGCTCTGCGTCACCTCTGCGTTCAGCCATTTCCTGCTGATCCGCGCCTATGAAGTGGCCGAGGCGAGCACGGTGCAACCTTTCGCCTATTTGCAACTGCCCTTCGCGGCAGCACTGGGGGTGCTGGTCTTTAGCGAGGCTATTCGCACCAATGTTCTGATCGGCGCGGGGGTTGTTGTCGGCGCCGGTCTGTTCACACTGTGGCGCGCGCGGGTCAGCAAGGCATGAGGTCTTCATATATTCGGATTGCACCATATAATCCCACAGCCTAAGCTGTAGCCTGAGGGAAGAGACAGGAATAAAATATGCACAGATTATGGGTTCTGGTTGCCATACAGGCGACGGTTGCGGCGGCTTCGCTGGTGGTGGAAATCGTGGCCGGGCGGATGCTGGCACCCTATGTGGGCATGTCGCTTTATACTTGGACATCGGTGATTGCGGTGGTGCTGGCAGGGTTCTCGGCAGGCCATTGGGTTGGCGGGCGTCTGGCTGAGTGGCCCGCTGACCGCGCCTTGCGCGCGAATGCCTGGGCCATGCTGCTGGCGGCGGCGACAACAGGCGGCGCAGTGTTCTTGCTGCGCATCACGGCAGGGCCTGTCATTACTGTGCTGGAAGACCCGGTCGCCGCGATTGTAGCACTGACCATGCTGGTGTTCTTTCTGCCGTCGTTCTTTGCGGGTATTCCGGCCCCGATCCTGTCGCAGATTGCCGTGCAGCGTCACCCCGAACGTTCTGGCCGCGCGCTGGGCGCGATGTTTGCCGCAGGCGCTTGGGGGGCGATCATCGGTACGCTGGCGGCGGGGTTTGTGTTCATCTCTTGGCTGGGATCGGTGGGCACATTGACCGTTGTGACCGTGGTGTATATCGCGGTCGCCTTTTACAGTTTCATGGCTGCGAACGGGGTTAGCCGCTGGTTGGTTCAAGGGGCTGTCGCGTCGCTGGTGCCATTGGTTCTGGCTGCTGCCGCACTCTATCGCCCTGATCCCTGCACATATGAAAGCAATTATTTCTGCATCCGCGTGGTTGATATTTCCCCAAGCGCGGCGGAACCCGTGCGGCTGATGGTGCTGGACCACTTGGTGCATGGTATCTCGGACGGGCTGGAAGCAAGCGCGATGCTGACCCCGCACGGCATGATGCAAGACGGGCTGTCGCGCATGCGTATGGAAGGGCGCGACCATTGGGACGGGTTCATCATCGGGGGCGGCACTTATACAGTGCCCCGCGCATGGGTCGAGATGGGCGAGCCGGTGGATGTCACCGTCGCCGAGGTAGACCCCGCCGTGACGCAAGTGGCGGCTGACAGCTTTTGGTTCGACCCCGACAGCGCGCGGGTTGTCCATGCCGATGCGCGGATTGTTCTGGCGCGTGAAGATACCAGCTATGATCTGATCTTGGGCGATGCCTTTACCGATATCGCGGCCCCACCGCATCTGATCACACGCGAATTCTTTGATCTGGCGGCGTCACGGTTGAACCCTGATGGCGCATTCCTGATGACGATTATCGACCATATGGACCGGCTGGATGTTCTGGCATCCCTGACCGTGACCGCGCGCGAGGTGTTTGATGTGGTCGAAATCTGGGCCGATCCCAGCCACGACAGCACCGAGGCGCGGCGCGTGTTTCTGATGGTGGCAGGCAACAGTCCGTCCCCGGTCAGCCAGATCCGCCATGACGGTCCAGAACCGCGTCAGGCGGTTCGCATCGCGGCCTCGTCGCTGCAAGGGATCATTGACGACCGCAAGGCGATTGTCCTGACAGACGATTTCGCACCTATTGACCGGCTTTTGGGGCGCGGGGGGTGACGCTGGGGGGCTTGGGCGGTAAGTTTGGCCCCGCTGTGGATCGACCCTTTGAGGACACATAACTGCGGGCCTGACGGTTTGCGCCAACCCCGTCGCAGACTTCAAAACTGACAGGATGCATTCCCGCCTGCTCCTAGGGTAGCTGGTCGCCACTGTGGTCTTGTAGCATGGCATCGCACGCGCAGCCCGCCCCATATGTCACGGTGTTCGATATGTCCGCACCAATGCAACTTTTCACAACATTTTCGATTGGTTCTCCTGCCGTTTCCGATCATACAGCGGCATGCTTCTATCTTCTCTGAAATCTGCATTGCATCACGTAAGATACCTTCCGTTATGGTCGGCGCTGACGGTTGTCAGGTGGCGTTCGTTCGAGTCGCGCTCTCGCGGCTTGGGGACGACATTTGGCATCATCATGCGCTGGTTCCCGCCAGCAAGACGCCGTTTTGACCGCGAAGTCAGTCGGGTTTTCCCTGAAATGACGCGCAGCGACCGCCTGAGGCTTGGGCAGGAGATGGGCAGGCAGATGGGGCGCACGCTGTTCGAGATCTATCACGATGCCGAATTTCAGACCCAACACCACAAATTCAATGGCTCTGGTCCGGGCCTTGACGCAATGAAAGACGCGCAGGCAAAAGGCAAAGGGGTCATCATTGTCTCTGGTCATTTCGGGCAATGGGAAGCTGTCCGCGCTGTTGTAAAGATGCATGGGCTGGAAAGCGGAGCGGTGTATCGCCCCAACAAGAACCGCCATTACGAGCGCCGGATACGCGCTGGTATCGAAGCCGGGGGCACACCGATTCTGGCGACCGGGCACGTCGGTACACGCGCCCTTGTACGGCATCTGCGGGGGGGCGGTATTGTGTCAATCTTGCTGGATGAAAAATACGCAGAGGGTATCCGGTTGCCGTTTCTTGGGCATGATGCGCTGACCTCGCTGTCGGCGGCGCAACTCGCACTGAAGTACGATCTGCCGATGATTCCGGCGTATGGCATCCGGAGGGATGACGGGAACACATTTCGTGTGGAGTTCGAGGCCCCCATCCCGCATACTGACGAGGTTACTATGACCCGTGCCTTCAATGACAGTCTTTCCGCGCGCATCATGGAAAACCCCGAACAGTGGTACTGGATGCTCAGGCGTTGGGGCAATGTGTAACAGGTGCCTGCCGTTTTGTGCTGCAATCTCGATGGGCCAGAGGTTTTGTACTTTTTCATGAACGGCCCGTTGCCCCTTGGTTAACCCGCAGATGGCACTTGCCTGAACACTGAAGGAAGACACCAACATGCCTATTTTTGAACGCTACCTTTCGGTCTGGGTTGCCCTTGCCATAGTTGCGGGGCTGGGGCTTGGCCAGATCGCACCGGGGCTGGTTAATTTCTTGGCAAGCCTTGAGTATGGCTCGATCAATTTTGTGGTCGCGGTGCTGATCTGGTTCATGGTCTATCCGATGATGGTGGGCGTGGATTTCACTTCGCTCAGGCGCGTGCATGAGCGCCCCAAGGGGTTGATCATCACGCTGACCGTCAACTGGCTGATCAAGCCCTTCACCATGGCAGCCTTGGGTGTTCTGTTTTTCGAATATGTCTTCGCGCCCTTTATCGAACCGGGCACAGCAGGCCAGTATATTGCGGGTATGATCCTGCTAGGGGCTGCCCCCTGCACCGCGATGGTGTTTGTGTGGTCGCAACTGACCAAGGGTGACCCGAATTACACATTGGTGCAGGTGTCGCTGAATGATGTGATCATGATTTTCGCCTTCGCGCCCATCGTGGCGCTGCTGCTGGGTGTGACGGACATAACCGTGCCATGGGAAACACTGGTGCTGTCGGTGGTGCTGTATATTGTGGTGCCCCTGACAGCGGGCGTGATCACGCGGCTGTACCTGACGCGCGGCGCGCGCGATGCGGCGGCAGGCGAGGCCATCGTGGCGGCCTTCACCGCGCGGATCAAACCCTTCTCGATCATCGGGTTGCTGGCGACGGTGGTGCTCTTGTTCGGATTTCAGGGCGAGGTGATCCTAGACCGCCCCCTGATCATCGTGCTGATCGCCATTCCGCTGCTGATCCAGTCTTACGGGATGTTCGCGGTCGCCTATTGGGCCGCGAAAGCATGGCGTGTGCCGCATAAGGTCGCGGCCCCCTGCGCGCTGATCGGCACCTCGAATTTCTTTGAGCTGGCAGTGGCGGTGGCCATCGGCCTGTTTGGCCTGAACTCTATCGCCGCACTGGTCACAGTGGTTGGTGTGCTGGTTGAGGTGCCGGTGATGTTGACGCTGGTGTGGTTCGCCAATCGCACCCGCCACTGGTTTCCGGCAGAGGAAACACCCATCCGCAAAGCCAGTACGAAAGCGCAGAGCTAGAGGACCACGACACCTCGCAGAAGTGCCAATGCGCCTTGCAAGGGTCGTCTTACTCTTGCGAGGCGCTGTGCTGATCGTTGCGGATAGACAAATCTGCATCCACCTTGCGCCCGGCTATGCCCGCCAGAAATGCGGCACAGGCGAAATAGGCCGCGATGCCGAAACTCTGCGATGGAAAATCGAAGCCGGTGTCGATGAGCACCCCCGTCAGCGCAGGGCCAATCGCTGTGCCCAGCACCATGAAAGCGCCAATCATGGCGCGGATGGCGCCAAGATGGCGGGTGCCAAAGGCCTCGGCCCAGAACGTTCCCATCATCATCGCATGCAACCCCGTGCCCATGCCCAGCAGTACAATGCCAACCGCCCCCCAAATGAGCGTTTGGGCAAGGGCAAACACCGTATAGCCCAGCACAAGTGGCAGCAGGTAAAAACCCGCAAGCCTGCGGCTGCCGATGCGGTCCACGATACCACCGGCCAGTAGCATGAAGGTCACGCTTGTGGCTGTGAACATCGGAAACAAGGACACCAGACTGACATGCGCCCAGCCCTTTGCCTCGGCCAGCGGCACCTGCTGAAAGAAGAATGCCGTATTCCACGCGGCAGGCCCCATCAGGGCAGGCAGCATCAGCCAAAGCACTGGGTGGCGGAACACTTCCGCGCGGGTCCACATCCGGCCTGCCATGCCGGAACCGCCATCCGATTGCGAATGAAATTGCGGCGTGCGTTCTTTTCGCAAAAGCGCCCATAGCACAGGGATCAGCAGCACCAGCCCCGTTGCGGCGACCAGCCATAGCAGCCGCCAATCGATAAACCCCATCAATGCAACAAAGACGATGGGCAACAGGGCCTCGCCCGAGGCCACACCAAGCCCGGCAATGGACACAGCGCGCCCGCGCCGCGCGACGAACCAGCGCGCCATTGCCACCATCGCGCAATGCCCCATTAGACCCTGTCCGAACAAGCGCAGTAGAAAAATGCACAGCGCAAGCGCCCAAACACCCCCGATCCAAGACATTGCAGCCGCAGAAAGCGCAAGCCCCGCAAGGATTGTTACGCCGATATAGCGGATGCGGAACCGGTCTGTCAGGCTTCCGGCCCAGATCATCACGGCTGCCGAGGCGGCGGTTGCCACGGCATAGATCGTCCCCCAGCCCCCATGTGACAAACCATAGGCCGCCCGGATTTCGCCTGCGAAAACTGCGATGAAAAAGGTCTGTCCGAAACTTGACGCAAAGGTCAGAAGGAAACCCGCTGCCAACCAAGACGCATTGTTCCGCAAGAATCTTGGCAAGGTTTCCATGAATGATGACCTATCGCACACAGGCGATGCAGCGCATCGGCACTGGATCATGGTTGAACCGGGGCAGGCCAGTGATGTTGCCAAACCCCACAAACAAGCCGGTTTTGCACTGACATAGGCTTGCATGGCACCTGTCGCGCGTGTCTTGCTCGGTTTGTGGGTCTGCCGATTTGTTCATATGTGCAGTAATTCAGAACATCATGTGGGTGACAAGGCTACATCAACGCTCCTGCCCGAAAGCTGCGGTCGCGCATAGGTGTTGCGCAGTTCGAGAATGAGTGCCCGAAAGCTGAAAGTTCGGAGAAGGCACGCATCTGGCTTGCAATCCGCGACGCTGCAACGCCGGAAGCCGCAGCGTCAAGAGCAGATGGTGCGCTGGCCCCGGCTGCGGAACCGGGCACCAGACTATGCACCGCGCAGGTGTCAGCGCAGCAAAACGACCGGGACTTTGCACGACCGGATCATCGCGGTTGTGGTTGATCCGATGATGAGGGTGCGAATGCGTGAGTGGCCGTAAGCGCCCATGACCAGCATGTCGAATTGCGAATCGTCGATCAGCTTGCCAAGGGCGGTTTCCGGCTGGCCTGGGATAATCGAGGTTTCAGCCTCCAGCCCCGCTGCCTTCAGCAGGGCTTTTGCATCTTCCAGCCCTTTCTTGACCTCTGCAGTCGCTGTTCCCACAGTGACAACATGAACCAAAAGCCCCTGAAACAGCGGGCTTCGGGCGATATGGTCCACGGCCTTCATGGCAGAGACACCGCCGTCATAGGCCACCAACACCTTCGCGATGGGCTTGAACGCGCGCGCGGCGACAAAAACAGGCTTGGTGCTGGCGCGAATGATCCGCTCCAGATTGGACCCAAGATGACCCTTGGCGAAGTCCGCCGCCTCGCCACGTTTGCCGATCATTATGACGCGCGCGTCAGCCTCGATCTCGCCAATCGCCTCGACAATGTCGCCCTGTCGCAGGCGGGTGGTGATCTCATTGATCCCTGCCTTGTCGAGAATGGCGCGTGCATCTTCCAGAATGGCGCGGCCACGGTGGCTGATCAGTTTCGCGCGTTGCGCGTCAAGGTCGGCCAATTCCTGCAACAATGCCGAGCGCGCGCCCAGTTTGATCGCGCCGGACAGGTCGCGCTTCTCGGGTGCCTCGCGGCGGCCAAGTACATGGATCAACTCCACCGGTGCCTCGGTCCGTTGCGAGATCCACGCGGCATTCTCGCACACGCTGGCCGAGTAGACGGACCCGTCAACAAGGGCCACGATTTTCTGTGGTTGGTCAGTCATGTTCCTGTCCCCCTTCAATGCGACATCAGCTTGTCCATCGCGCCCGGCTTGTCATGAATGGCAAGCTTGTCAACGATGGTTTCGGTCGCCTCGTTCATGCCGATCACCTCGACTTCGGCTCCGTCACGGCGGAATTTCAGGATTGCCATGTCCAGCGCCTGAACGGAAGAGATATCCCAGATATGCGCGCGGCTGACATCAATGATGACTTTGTCCAGCGCTTCCTTGAAGTCGAACGCCTCCATGAAATCCTCGACCGAGCCATAGAACAACTGCCCCTCGACGATATAAGTACGCTCGCGCCCGTCCTTGGAAATCGTGCTGCGCATGGTGAACAGCTGCGCGATTTTGCCCGCAAAGAAAATTCCCGACAACAGCACGCCCACAAGCACGCCGATCGCAAGGTTATGGGTGTAAACCACAGTCACCACAGTTGCGATCATCACGATCGAGCTGGAGCGCGGATGCACCTTGAGCGCCTTGATCGACGACCACGAGAAGGTGCCGATGGACACCATGATCATCACTGCAACCAAGGCTGCCATGGGAATCTGGCTGACCAGATCGCCCAGCACAAGGATCATGAACAAAAGATACACACCGGCAGCAAAGCAAGACAAGCGCCCCCGCCCGCCGGATTTGACGTTGATGATCGACTGCCCGATCATGGCACAGCCCGCCATACCGCCGATAAAGCCGGTGGCCGTGTTGGAAATGCCCTGTCCAATGCACTCCTGATTGCGGTCAGACTGTGTGTCGGTCAGGTCATCGACGATATTCTGCGTCATCAGGCTTTCGAGCAGGCCCACAACCGCGATGGCCATGGAATAGGGCAGGATGATCATCAGGGTTTCAAATGTCAGCGGAATATTCGGGATCAGAAACACTGGCAGCGTGTCAGGCAATTCGCCCATATCGCCAACTGTGCGCACATCCAGCCCCAGCACAATGGCCACGATGGTCAGCACGACAATGGTGACCAGAGGCGACGGAATCGCCTTGGTCAGCATGGGCAGCCCGTAGATGATGCCAAGCCCGGCGGCGACCAGAACATAGGTGATCCAGGACACCTCGCGCGGGTCGAGTTCGGGCAATTGCGCCAGAAAGATCAGGATCGCCAGCGCGTTGACAAAACCGGTCATCACCGATTTCGACACATAGCGCATAATGAAGCCAAGCTTCAGAATGCCTGCGCCGATCTGCAACAGACCCGCCAGCACAGTGGCCGCCAACAGATATTCCAGCCCGTGATCGCGCACCAGCGTGACCATAAGAACTGCCGTGGCAGCGGTTGCCGCCGAAATCATGCCGGGCCTGCCACCCGTGAACGCGATCAGCACCGCGATGGAAAAGCTGGCATACAGCCCCACTTTAGGGTCCACGCCTGCGATAATGGAAAAGGCAATCGCCTCGGGGATCAGTGCGAGTGCGACGACAAGCCCGGCAATCAAATCGCCGCGCACGTTGCCAAACCACTGTTCGCGGTAAGCATCAATTGAAATCATGTCATAGGTTCCCGTCCGGCATCGTCTGAAGGGCAGCTTGCCGGGTTATCATGGTGATTATTCAGGTTATCCGGCGGATCAGCGGCCGAAAGAGCCACCCGGGCTTGCACCGGGTCCATGCGATCTGCGCGGGTCTTACGCGAAAAGATACATCTTGCGCAACTCGAAAACCGCAAATGCCGCCGCAGCGCAGCGAAGTAATCCAGCGTTGCGACATTTCTGGGCCGATGTTGCCCTGATTGCTGAGCGTGTTGGCAAGAACACCACGCGGCACCTAACATGCGCCCCGCGCCGCACCCTTGCGGTCAGACTTAGCCGTCATCTGACATTGAAAAGAGTTTGCCTCGCGCAAGGGACTTTCCAGAATTCCTTCATTTAGGGGGAATCTGCTCGAACACAGCCTTAGGCTGTGCACGTCAGAGGGGGGAGTTCCGAAATGGAGAGAGACATGACATATTCACACAGAAGCTATCTGTCAGGCACAGCGCTGGTTATTGCACTGGCCTTGCCCACTACGGTTATGGCAGGTGGCAAAACCGCGCCGATGGAGCCTGTCGTTGTCACGCCCCCAGCGCCGATGACGCAGCCCATGACATGGACCGGGTTTATGGCGGGCTTGGGGTTGGCTATGGTCGAGGGGTCAGCAGCACTGAGATCATGGGCGCGGGGCCCACTGAGCTGTCCATATTGAGGGAACCAGGTAATTCACAGTCCCTTCCATCATTCAGCCCAAGTGTTTCGGGCTTCATTGGCTCGGCACGTTTTGGGCTATGATGTGCAGCAGGGAAACTTTGTATTCGGTGGTCTGATCGAGGGCAGTCTGTGCAAGATTTCCGGTTCAGCATCAATCAGCTCTGATATTATTGAAGATGATTTCATGCCGGCAGGGGTGGAGGAAAATGGTTTCAGTAACGAAGTCAATCCGAGCGCCGGCAGCGCAAAGGCAAGCTATTCCAACCTGATGTCCGTTGCCGTGCGCGGCGGTCCGTTGGTCAATGATGGCACCACCCTGCTTTATGGCCGGTTGGGTATGTCGCGCGCGAAACTTGAGGTCGAACTTCCAGATGCGAGCGGCAGTTCACCGGAACAGGTGTTAATGTCGGCCTTGGGGCCGAGCATCTTTTGACCGAAAGCATTTCGGTGTTTGCGGAATATAATTTCATGATGTCGGGACCTTGTTCACAGTGACCGATTCCAACAACCAAAACTGGGACGTGAAGGGCAATGGGATTCATACTGTCAGTATGGGTGTGAACTTCCGCTTCTTAGACGAAGTGGTCGTCTGGCTGCGTGAAAATTCAGATGGGCCGTCTGACAGAACAGGCGGCCCAATTTTGTTGCGCGAAAACCAGATTTCCACGCCGGATCAGATGATTCCGTCAAACAGGCCAAAACCGATCACTGTGGCAAGTGCGACCAGATAGACCGAGAACACCTTAAGTTGCGCCTTGTACAGCAGTGCCAGCACAAGCTTCAGCGCGACAGTGCCGGAAATGGCCGCGACTACTAACCCCACCAGCATTGGCCCAAGGCCGACCCCGTCCAGCCCTGCACCGCGCATGACCTCGACACCCTGAAATAGGCTTGCGGCTAGAATGGTCGGGATTGCCACAAGGAAGCTATACTCCGCCGCCCAACGCCGTTTTAGCCCAGAAAACAGCCCTGCGATAATGGTGATCCCGCTGCGGCTGATGCCGGGAATAAGCGCCAGCGCCTGCGCCACCCCGATCACAATCGCAATTCGCGGACCAAGGCTTTTGATCCCGAGCGGACGCTTTGGCAGACGGTCGGTCACAAACAGCAGCACAGCCGTCAGCGACAGGGTGACGACCAGAACCTGCGGTGCAGAAAACACCAGCTCGAATGTGCGCTTGAACACCAGCCCCAGCACGCCAGTGACCAGAACTGTCAGCATCCCCATCAAAAACAGCCTTGAGAATGCCCCCATCCCTTGCCCCGGTATCCGCAGGCGACTGGTGGTTTCGGCAAAAGTGGCGCGGACAAGCGCAGACAGGCTTTTCGAGAACACGATCACAATGGAAACCAAGGTGCCCATATGCACCACCAGATCGAACAGGATCATGGCTGGGCTTTCTGGGGGCGGCATGCTGGAGCCCTGAGCGATCATGACATGTTGGGTCACGACCAGATGCGCGGTCGAACTGACCGGCACAAACATGAAGATGCCCTGGACAAGACCCAGAACCATCGCCTCTAGATAACTCATGCACGGGGCCTTTCGTCAGCGCGATTCAAGTAGCGGTTGCTTGAGGCTGGCTATCGGAGCGCAGCGCAGACTTCAATCCGACAAGGGATCGTGTGAGGTAGGTCACAGCGTCAGCAGCACAGCGCCCACAGCAAGGCTTGCGCCGAACATCGGCAATGACCACAGGTGGAACTGCCGCCAGATACCGGGCTGTCTGCCAAGTCGCAGCGCGATCAGATTGGCGAGAGAGCCGATTGCCAGACCAAACCCCCCGACATTGACACCCCACGCAAGCGCGCGCCAATCCTCGGTGAAGGGTACCAGAAAGATCGCCGCAGGCACATTCGACATGCCCTGTGACAGCGCCGCGCCAAAGGCACAGGCCCCGCCGGGCCAGTTCATAGCCGAGGTTGCAAGGGCCGCAACAGCAGGCAGTTGGCCAAGCAGTCCCAGATTGATGAACAAAAGAATAAAGACCAGAAAAAGCGGCCAATCCACCCCGCGCAGTACATGCCGAAAGGCAAGGGCAAAGGCACCGATCACAAGTCCGGCCCCGATCAGTGCAAACCCCGCATTCACAGCGATAAGAAACACCGGATAGGCCACAAGAGAGACCAGCACCAGCGGCTGCCGCACCGCCAACTTGCGTGTCGCATCTGGCATGGCCAGTCGGGCCTGTCCAAAACCAATTGGGACCAATGCAAGCACCAGCACCAGCATCAGCATGGCCCCGGCAATGGGCAGCATGGCGAGCGTGAATTCGACAAACCCCAACCCCGAGCGTTGCCATAGGAACAGGTTTTGTGGATTGCCGACAGGCGAGAGCGCCGAGCCTGCATTCAACGCCAGCGCCTGAAAGATGACCAGCCGCGCCACAGGCAAAGCGACAACCCGCGCCAGCCCAAGGGTCAGGGGCACGGTCACAAAAGTGCGACATCATTCGTCACCACCGCAGACAGCAGGGCCGCGAACACCACAAAGGCGACCGCAACGCCACGTTCACTGCGCAGCCTTGCAAGGACCATGCGGCCAAGACGGTCAATCAGCCCCGAGAGTTCCAATCCGCGGCTGAGCACCATCAACCCTGCAAGTGCCGCGACCGGTTTCCAGTCGACAAGCTCGACCAGATTGCCCAGCGGTGTCAGAACAGCTCAAAGCAGGACCGGCAATAGGCCGATCAGGATCACCAGCAGCCATTCGGCCACAAGCCATGCCCGTATGCGCCGCAAGTATACATCATACCCCGAAGGGTCGTGAAAGCGCGTCCAAGTCAACTCGGATCATTCGCATGGCCATGATGGACTGGCGAAAATTTCGGGCCTTGGGGCAAATGCCTTGCAGATGGCTGCCTTGCATTTGCCCCAAGATGCGCAGTCCCAGTGGTCGGCGCGCTGTGCTGCATTCCTGTCAGATCGTCGGAAACAGGAACGCGGTTGCAATTGCGAAATAGATCAGCACGCCCGCAGCATCCGCGGTCGAGGTGACAAGCGGCGCACTGGCTGTGGCAGGGTCAAGGTTGAGTTTGGTCAAGGCGAGGGGCAACAACATGCTGATCACACTTCCCACAATCACGATGATGACCATCGACAGGGCCACGACCAGCGCACTCTCTGGCCCTGCACGGAAAATGCCGATCACCGAGACTGCGGCGGCCATGCTCAGCCCCATCAGCAGCGCGACAAGCACCTCGCGGCCGATCATCCAACTCCAGTCATTCAGCCAGACCTGCCCTGTGGCCAGTGCGCGCACCATCAATGTCGCCGACTGCGAACCCGCATTGCTGCCGCTGTAGATCAGAAGCGGCAGGAAGAAGACCAGCGCGACATAGGCGGTGATCGTATCCTCAAAATAGGCAATGTCTGCGCCTGAGAAGATATTGCCGAAAACCAACAGGATCAGCCACACGATGCGCGCGCGGTACAGCATGAAAACGCTGGCATCGCGCATGTTGCGCACCATTTTCGACGCACCGACACGGTGGAAATCTTTGGTCGCTTCTTCCTGAATAACATCCATCGCGTCGTCATGCGTGACGATCCCGACAAGGCGCCCTTCGGCATCTACCTCAGGCAAGGCAAGCAAGTCATAGCGGGCGACCTGTTGTGCGACCTGTTCCTGATCGTCTGTCACGGTCACTGCGTGGGTGTTGCGCTCCATCACATCAGCGACGCGCGCCTTTGAGGGGGCCAGAAACAAGTCCTGCAACCGGACGGACCCGACAAGCTGGCGATCACTGTCGATGATATAGGTGCGGTAGATCGTTTCCTGATCCAGCGCTTCCTCGCGCAGCTTTTGCAGGGCTTCGCCAGTGGTCAACTCAGCCGTCAGCACAGCGTAATCCGAGGTCATGATCGCCCCGGCGGTGTCTTTCGGATAGCTTGCAAGGCGGCGATCATGCCATCCGCGCGGCAGGTCATTGCCGCAAAAAGAGCGAGGCCGCAGCCTCGCTCTGTGTTGTTTGTCAGCGTGGTTCTATCAGCCGAAAATGTCGGCCACGATCCCGTTATACCAGCCGATGCTTTCCTCATAGGTTTGCTGGCGCAACTCGGCGTCTTCGCCGGTCTGGCTGATGAAGCTGGACACAGATTCGATCTGATCTTCGCCAGCCTCGTAATTCGCGCCGACTTTCACGCCATCATTGGTGGCGATCAGCGACCAGCAGGTGTTGGAATAGCGCGCCGGGAAGATGCGGCTACCAGTCAACTCGCCACGGATTACATTTGCCACAACCTTGGCCTGAGAATTGGCCGAGTAGCCAGATTTAGGCATAGCCCCCTGCGCGCTGGCGTCGCCCAGCACAAATACATTCTCATCCATGCGCGAGCGCATATCCGCAGGCAGAACCGGTGCCCAGCCAGAGTCGTTCGTCAACCCGGCTAGCTCAGCAATCTTACCCGCTTTCTGGGCCGGGATCACGTTGCAGACATCGACCGCCTCAACCACGCCGTCGATGATGACTTCCATCGCATCCGGGCGCACTTCGACATTTTCGCCGCCAAAATCAGGGCCGATACGCGTGACCATACCGGGGTAGTGGCGTTCCCAGCCTTCTTCGAACAGGGCCTGTTTGGAATAGTTTTCCTTTGGGTCCACAATCAGGATCTTCGCGGTCGGATTGATTTCTGACAGGACATGCGCAACCATCGACACGCGCTCGCCGGGGCCGGGGGGGCAACGGTAGGGGTTTGGTGGGGCCACCATGCAGAACGTGCCACCCTCGCGCATATTCTCGATCTGGTGTTTCAGCAACTGCGCCTGCGTGCCGGATTTGTAGGCATGTGGCATCAGGCTTTGTTGCGACACATCCCAGCCGGGAACTGAGCCTTCGACAAAGTCGATGCCGGGTGCCACGACCAGTCGATCATACGAGAGCTGCTCGCCCGAGGCCAGCGCCACGGTCTGCGCGTCGCGGTCCACACCCACAGCCCAGTCATGAATGACATTCACACCAAGCCGCGCGATATTGCCGTAGTCATGGCCAAGCGCGTCAAATTCCCAGAACCCGCCCAAATAGAGGTTCGAGAAATAGCAGGTGTAGTATTTGCGCGACGGCTCGATCAGTGTCACGTCGACCGCGCCGTTACTGTCCTTGGCGATGTAGCGCGCGACTGTGCCGCCGCCCGAACCGCCGCCGATGACAACGACGCGCGGCTTTGCCTGACCAAGAGCCATTGGCGCTGACAGGGCTGCGGATGCCGCTGTGGCCGTGCCCAGAAAACTGCGTCTGTTCAATATCATGAAGTCTCTCCCATTGGCGCCTCTATTGAGGCGGATTTCGCGCCGTTCTTTCCGGTTTGTCCAGACCCCGGTGTAATCGCTGGCAAGTCTTGACAGGGACACCATTCCTTTGGGCGCGATCTTCTTAGGAACGATGTCTGGTTGCATGCGCCCCCTCTCGCATGCATCGACCGCCCCGACGCATGCCGGGGCAAACTTGTTCTTATTCGCGGCCCAACTCGCGGAAAAAGGCCGCGAGCGCTGCGATTTCTTCATCGTCTAGGCGTTGTGTCACGGATTGCATCACCTCATGCGGGCGCAGTTTCTGCTTATAGGCGTGCATTGCCACAACGAAATCTTCTTCCGGCCAGCCGACAATGCCGGGAATGCCCGAATGCTCGCCGCTGCGCTGGTGGCAGGTGGTGCATTCGGCACTCAGGAATTCACCATACTCGACATCCCCTTCAATCGCGAGGGTTTCTGCCGACAGTTCCACTTCGCGCGCGATCGCCGTGGGCGAGGCTTCGGGAATGTTTTGGGGCTGGTCGGAATAGGCGCGCATATAGGCGATCAGGTTTGCGCGCCGCTCTTCATCGCGCAACCCGCGGTAAGACATGCGTGTGCCCGAAACCAGCGCACGCGGATTCTCGATATAGGCGTGCAAGCGGGCCAAATCCCAGAACAGCCCATCGCGGCCCTGCCGCACCAACGCCTCTGAATAGCGGAAATCGTCGTGGCTGCCTGCGCGGCGGTCGAATATGCGGTTCAGATGCGGCCCTATCCGGTGCTCGGCCCCGTCACCAATCTGGTGACAGCTGGCACATTCGCGTTGGTACACCTGCGCCCCGGCGGCTGCATCACCAATTGGCGTTGCTTGTCCAAGTACAGTTGTCGGGGCCAANAAGGCCCCGACAAGGATCAGAGGTTTCAGTTTCTCGAACACCAGGCCACCAAGCTTTAGTTTGAATATGACATCAGATAGGCAATCAGTGCGGCACGTTCATCTTCGCTGCGAACGCCCCGAAAGGACATGCGGTTTCTTGGGATCAAGCCTGCCGGATTTTCAAGGAAGGCGTCAAGTGTTTCCTCGTTCCAGACAAGACCGCCCTCTGCCGCCTCGGTGAACGCGGGCGAGTAGCGAAACCCGTCAGCATGTGCGGCAGTTTGCCCGATAATGTCGTTCAATTGCGGGCCTGTACCGTTGCGCGCCCCATCACCAAGCTGGTGACATGTGCGGCATTGACGCCATGCAGCCTCGCCTGCGGCGACCAGCGCGGGGTCGAGAGAGGCTGTCTGTATTGCTTCCTCAGCCGGGGCTTCTTCAGGCTGCACAGACGCCTCATCGGCCTCTTCAATAGCGGCGGGCGCAGGCGCGCTGCCATCGGAATAGCTGTACCGGATGACAGGGAATTCCGGCGTTACATCAATATCCGTGGCGCGTGCCGAAATTTCCACAGGGTCACGGCAATCGCTCATACAAGGGTCTTGGGTGAATTCAGGGAATTCTGCCTCTGCCCGGTCATCAAGGTAAAATCCACCCTCATTGGGCAGACGAATTTCGGTGAAATTCTCATTGCTCAACTCGAAATCGTCATCCACCAGCCCTGCGGAATAGAGGATATAGGCAGTGATCGCATAAACCTCGTCTGTCTCCAATGTCTGGGCCGCGCCAAAGGGCATGGAGCGGTTGATATAGTCCCACACGGTCGACAGATAGGGCCAATACGATTCCACCGTTTTTTCGGGTCGGTCATCGGTCAGGCTGCCACGACCTCCGACGATGGCAGGCCACGCGCCAGCACCTTCGGCGAAATCGCCGTGGCACACAGCGCATTGGTCGATCCAGTAATCTTCACCATCCAGCACGTTGCCACGCCCTTCGGGCAGACCGCGCCCATCGGGCATGACGGCAATATCCCAAGCGGCGATTTCTTCGGGCAGGGCCAGACGGCCAACGCCCAATGTGTCTGCAAGGGCAGGGACCGCGCCAAACACTGTAATCAGTGCCGTCGTGGTGATGAGTTTACGACACTTCGACATTTTCCGCCTCTCCGCTCTCGTTGACATACCAAGTCTGGATACCGTTATTGTGGTAGATCGAGTTCAGCCCGCGAATGGCGCGCAACTGTTCTTTGCTGGGCTGGACATAGCCGGTCTCGTCAATCGCGCGCGATTGCAGATACATCGGCTGGCCGTCCCAATCGTGATCGAGGTAGAAGCGGGTCACGGCCTTGTCGCCCGGTTCTGTGCCCAGACGCGCGGTCTGCCAGTTGACGCCGCCGTCCAGTGACACATCGACCCGCGCGATCTTGCCAAGGCCCGACCATGCGAGCCCCGTGATCACCATCGGCCCCGGACCATGCCCGATGGGCATCTGCGGCGAGGGCGAGGTGACGACCGATTTCGCATGCATGGCCCATGTCCATTTGCGCGCGCGACCATCGGGCATGAGGTCGGTGTATTTCGAGGTTTCCTCGCGGCTTTCCATGGGCCCGTCATGCACACCAATGCGGCGCAGCCATTTGACCCAGAGGTTGCCTTCCCAGCCCGGCACAACCAGCCGCACGGGATAGCCATGCTCCATGCGCAGCGCCTCGCCATTGGCGGAAAACGCAATCATGCAGTCATCCAGCGCCTTTTCCATCGGGATCGAGCGCCCATTCGATGACGCGTCATGGCCCTCGACATAGATCCAGCTTCCTTCGGGCTTGACGCCCGCTTCGTCCAGAAGCGTGCGCAGCGTGACGCCGGTGTATTCCATGTTATGGATCATGCCATGCGTGAACTGCGCGCCGTTCAACTGCGCGCCACCCCATTCCATACCGCTATTGGCGGCGCATTCGCAAAAATGCACCCGCGTCACGCGCGGCAGGCGCATCAGGTCGCCGAAAGTGAAGACCAGCGGGCGTTCGACCAAGCCCGTGATCATCAGCCGGTATTCGTCCTTGCTCATCTCGATTGCACCGGAATGGTGACGCTCGAATGCGCAACCTTGTGGCGTGATCGTGCCATCGAGCGCATGAATGGGCGTGAAGTTGATCGAGCTGATGGGGTCTGCGGTCAGCCATTCCACATTGCGGCGCACGACGTGATCCTCGAAATGGATCGGCATACCGTAGGGCGTGGCATCCACCCCTTCGCCAAGGAAAGAGGCGTAGGGCTGCACTTCGGTAATCAGCGGGTCGGGGCTTGCGGCATTCGCGCCCGCTCCGACCACTGCGCCGCCGGCTGCCAACCCTGCTGTTCGCAGGAAATCGCGGCGGGAGGGGCCGTGGCTTGGCGTCTTGGCGGCGTCATTTGGCATGTCAGTCATGACGTCGGTTCCTCTGGTTTGGGGCAGGGGCAAATGGCCCGCCCTTCGTTGATCTCAAAGCCCAGTGACCTGCACCGATGTATTCGGTTGCAGCGCCACACGGCCAATCTTACGGATATGGTTTTCGACGATATCCCAAATCTGGGGGCCTTCGGTTTCGGGGTTAACAGAGGCCCAGCCGCCCACAACATAGTTGCGTTCTGGGTCAATCGCCTCGCCTGTGGAGAGCAGCGTCATATCGGAAATGCGCTGGTTCACGGGTGCCGATACATCAACCCGGTAGCCCAGCCCGCCAATGCGCACCATGTCGCCACCTTGCTGGAAATAGGGGTCAGGGTTGAAGATGTTATCGGCGACATCTTCCAGCACGACCTTCAGGAAGTCGCCGGTCATCTCGGTGCGGTAGCATTCGCCGTAAGTCATCGAGGTGACGGAATGGATATCCTCGCGCGTGATCGCATCGCCCGGCAGCAGGCTGGCGCCCCAGCGCACGCCCGGCGACATGGCGATTTCTGTGTCGCGTTCTTCCATGATTGCTTCGCAGATCAGGTCATCCCAAGTGCCGTTGAAATTGCCGCGCCGATAGAGAAGCGAGTCTGTGTGGCCGATGACTTCTTCCAGTTGGTCCTTGTAGGGCGCGCGCTCGTTGTCGATCAGCGCGGCCATATCGGCATCCGGCGTGATGACATCCGAAAAGATCGGGATCAGCTTGTGGCGGAAGCCCATCATGCGCCCGTCGCGCACATCCAGATCAAGGCGCGTGACAAACTTGCCGTGGCTGCCTGATGCGATCAGAAGCGTTTCGCCCACGATCACCGGCTCTGGCAGCGCGTCATGAGTGTGGCCGGTCAGAACGACATCAATGCCCGTGACGCGGCTGGCCATCTGGCGGTCCACGTCGAATCCGTTATGCGACAGTACGACCACCAGATCGGCACCTTGGGCGCGCACTTCATCAACCATTTCCTGCATACGGCCATCGCGGATGCCGAAGCTGAAATCAGGGAATTTCCAGCCCGGATTGGCAATCGGCATATAGGGGAAAGCCTGACCGATGACCGCAATCTTTACGCCGCCGCGCTCGAACCATGTATAGGGCTCGAACTCTTCCGACGGCTCGTTCCATTCGTTGTCAAAAATGTTCTGACCAAGGAATGGGAAGGGCAGGCCGTCTACGATTTCGCGCACGCGGTCTTGGCCGAAGGTCCATTCCCAATGCGAAGTCATCGCCTCGACGCCGAGGGCGTTCATGACATTGACCATGTCTTGGCCCTTGGTCAGGTAGCTGGTCATGGAACCGTGCCATGTGTCGCCACCATCTAGCAACAGGGCATCGGGCCGATCCGCGCGGATTGCGTTCACCACGGTCGCCACACGGTCCATGCCGCCCATGCGCCCGTAAGTGCGCCCGAGTGCTTCAAAATCCACATAGGTCAGCGCATAAGCTTCGGGCGAGCCGGGCGTGAGGTTGAACATCTCGATGAAGTCTTTGCCGACCACATGCGGTGGTTTGCCCGTTACGTCGCCCACGCCGATATTCCATTCGGGTTCGCGGAACCAGATGGGTTTCAGATGGGCGTGAATGTCTGTCACATGAATCAACGAGACATTCCCGAACGTGTCAAAACGCAGCAGGTCATCCTGAGTCAGCGCTTGTTGCGCAGAGAGTTTCGACCAGTTGCCGAAGCCCGAGATGCCGTAAAGCGCCGAGGCTGCGATGGACGCTTGCAGAAATTCGCGCCGGGATATCATGT
>SL_7KL_010_BRINEDRAFT_10000106_pt1 | contig 34997 bp, 32 predicted proteins | sample SodLak_010_BRINE_FD_10663 | JGI IMG/M metagenome (IMG submission 10663)
CGCCCCGACCGATGTCTGGAGGGCTTGGCAGGCTGCAACCGCATGTCCAGCGGCAGGTCCCTTACGCGATGCCTGGCCAGCCGGGACGGCTCTGGCCAGGACGTTGATCGCGGCGTTCACATCCGCGTGGCACTGGTGGCTGCAGGCGACACAGACCCATCGCGCTTGGTTCTCGCGCGACGCAGGGTCGATGTGCCCGCAGACGTGGCAGGTCTGTGACGTGTAGGCAGCTTTGCCGACGGGGCGTTGGCCGCCGGCACGTGCGGTCTTGTAGGCCAGCTGGGTGTGGAGCATCCCCCAGCCCTTGGACGCGATCGACCGGTTCAGCCCACGCTTCTGCGCCACGTTGACACCGGGCTGTTCGACGGTCCCTTTGGCCGAGCGCATCATCGTAGCCACGTCGAGCTGTTCCACAGCGACGGTCTCGTAGTCGGCGGCCAGGCGGGCGGAGATCTTGTGGGCCAGATCGTTGCGGCGGCGGGCCTGGCGGCGTCGCAGCTTGCCGATCTGCCGGCGCGTGCGCGCCTGGTTCTTCGACCCGCGCTTCTGGCGGGCTTTGCGGCGCTGCAGCCGCGACAGCCGGATGCGTTCCCCATCGGTGAGCAGGTCATCACCGAGCTTGCGACGCTCGTCACCGTCGGGGTCGTCGGGGTCGATGTCGGGTTCGAGGAGTTCGCGGTCCAGCAGTTGCCCGTCGGAGGTCGCAGCCAGCACCACCACCCCACGGTCCACCCCGACAACGGTGCCCGGGTTCGGGTGCTCGACCTCAACGTCAGGGACCTCGAGGGCGAACGCCACCGTCCAGTCACCAACCCGGTCCCGTTTCAACGTCACGTTGGTGACAACGGCGCCGTCGGGCAGCCCCCGGTCCCACCGGAAGGTGACCCAGCCGAGTTTGGCAAGGTGAAGGCGGCCCCACCGTTTCGAGATCCGTACCGGCTGGGTGAAGTCCCGCTTCTGTGTTGCGGTGGCTTTCTCCGGGAACCGGTACGACGGCGCCCACCAGTTCCGGGCCGCACGTTTGCGGGCACGGAACCGTGGGCGTCCCGCACGCCGGTCGTACAGCCACGCTTCCCACGCGGTGTCGAGGTCTTTCAGCGTCTGCTGCAGCACATGCGCGGGCGGCTCAGCTACCCACGGGGCCACCTGCTTGACCTGTTTCAACGCAGCGTCCTGCGACCACCGTGACGGCCACCAGCCTTCCGGCATCTTGCGGCCGCGTGCAACCCGCAGCGCTTCCAGGCGTTCCTGCAGGGCGGCGTTCCACACGTCACGGCAGGCACGCGCCCACGGCCCATCGTCTGCCACCAGCGCTTCCTGCGCCGGTGTCAGCTTGACGACGTGCACGTGTCCTATCCGCATGCCCCGATCATCCCACCCGCCTACGACACGATGTCCGATTGCTGCCGGCCGGACCCCGTCACGACGGCCTAACCCCCACCTGAAGGTGGGAGCCTGCGGCCTCTACCCAGGGGTCACCTCGATCGGCGTCCGGTCCGCTTCCTGGAACACGCCGACGAAGGTGCAGTCGTCGAGCAGATGGCCGAGTTCCCGTGAGGTCACCGGTTGGCCCGACCACACGAAGGTCCCGAACCCGGTGCTGTCCGGCTGCAGCGCTGCGGCCAGCTGCTCCGCGTCGATCGAGACCAGCACCTGCGGGCGCGTTCCGTGCTGGGTCGGCGCAACCTCCGTCTTGAGCGCTGCCCCGCACAGCTGCCCGAAACCATCGGCAGCGGCCTGCTCCCGTGTCCGGTGTTCCCCGGCGGCGTCCGGTCGCGTGAAGGCGTCCAGCGCGGATCGCGCGGTCTCCGCTGCGGTGCCGTAGAGCAGGCCCGAGAAGGCGAAGCCGCCGTCGGCGGTGTCGGTGGCGCGCAGGTAGCGGCGTCCGCGGACCGCGTCCTCGGCGTCGGCGGCACGGCTGGGGGTCGGGCGTGCCGGCGCCGCGTACCGCACCAACCTCGTAGGTCGCCCTGTCCTCGCTCATCGCCCCTCCCCCTCCTCCTGCGCACACCCATCCTGCGCTGGCGCACGGATCAGGCCGCAGGGTCCTTGCGATGCGCCCGGCAGCGGCACCTCCCAACGGACGTCCCGTCCCCCGCCGAGTCGGTCGAGATGACCGGCCATGGATCATCCGGCGTTAGCCTCCGGCCGACGACAGCCCGGAGGATGCGTGCGCGAGGGACATATCCCGCAGACGACGGTGGCGCGGTTGCCCACCTACCTACAGGTCCTGGTGGACGCCACCGACCGGGGCGTGGCCACGCTGTCCAGCGAGGAGCTCGCGGACGCTGCCGGGATGAACTCAGCCAAGGTGCGCAAGGATCTGTCCTACCTCGGGACCTACGGGACCCGCGGGGTCGGCTACGAGGTGGCTGCGCTGGCTCGTGAGATCGCCAACGCGCTCGGCCTCGCTGAGGATCGGCCTGTGGTGCTGGTCGGCGTCGGCAACCTCGGGCGGGCGCTCGCCAGCTACGACGGGTTCGAGCGGCGCGGCTTCCGGTTGGTGGCGCTGCTCGACGCCGACCCCGCGGTGATCGGTCAGCGCATCGGTGGCCGTACCGTCCAGCCGGTCGCCGAGCTCGAGCAGGTGTTGACGGAACACGAGGTCGGCATGGCGATGCTCGCCATCCCTGCGGCACACGCCCAGGCGATGGCGGACCGCCTGGTCGCTGCCGGGGTGCGTTCGATCCTCAGCTTCGTGCCGACGCACCTCGTGGTACCCGAGCAGGTCACGGTGCGTCGGGTGGACCTCGCGACGGAACTGCAGATCCTGTCCTTCTACGAGCGGGTCGCGGCACAGTTCACGTGATGGCGAAGCCGGCGATCACGGTCCGCCGGCGTCCGCGACCACGGGCCGCCGGCGTCTGCGCCCACGGGCCGCTGGCGTCCGCGATGCCGGCCGGGGCTCGTCCCGGTGCCGGTGACAGCCGAGGTGGGCGGTACGCTCTCCTCCCAGGTCACCGTTCCCTGGCGGGCGGCGCCTCATCGGTACCCGACCGGTACCCGACGAGGCTCGGGGCGCCCACCCGGGATACCCGGGAACGGTCCCGGCAACGTCCCGAAGCGCGTTCCACCGCGGCCCCACGGCCGTGTCCCGGCGAGAGGCCACTGAGGCATGCCACTGTTGGTCGTTGGCTGCAACCACCAGCGCGCGCCGCTCGACGTGCTCGAGCGCCTCGCCGTCCCGGCTGATGACCTGCCCAAGGCGCTCCATGACGTCCTCTCGCTGGAGCACGTCACCGAGTCGGTGATCCTCTCGACCTGTAACCGGGTCGAGGTGTACGCCCAGGTCACGCGTTTCCACCCCGGGCTGCACGAGGTCCGCGGCTGGTTGGCGGAACGTGGCGACATCCACCCCCAGGACCTCGACGAGATCGAGTACAGCTACCACGAGGAGCGTGCCGCCGCGCACCTGTTCGCGGTCGCCGGTGGTCTCGACTCGATGGTGGTCGGGGAGCGGCAGATCGCCAGCCAGGTCAAGCAGGCCATGGAGGCCGCCCGGGAGGAGGGCGCGGCGCGGCGTGTGCTGCAGCGGGTCTTCCGCCAGGCCGTGAGCGTCGGCCGGCGCGTGCGGCGTGAGTCGCGTATCGGTGAGGGCGCCTCGTCGATGGTCGATGTGGGCCTCGCGGTCGCCGATCAGCGGCGCGGGCGCCCTCTGGCCGGGGCGCGGGTCGCCGTGCTCGGTGCCGGAGAGCTCGGGGGGCTGACGACGCAGCGGATCGCCGATCTTGGTGCTGCCCACGTCACGGTGTGGAACCGCAGCCGGGACAAGGCGGAGCGCCTGGCCGCCAAGCTCGAAGGCCGTGTGCCCCACCGGGTGGAACCCGAGCTCGGGAACGCCATCGCCGGTGCCGAGGTGGTGGTGTGCACCACGGGTGCGAGCCAGCCGATCCTCGATCGTGAGCTCGTGGAGCGCCACCTCGCGGCCCGTGCCGACGCGAGTGCTCCCGTGGCGATCCTCGACCTCGGTGTCCCGCGCAACGTCGATCCCGCCTGCACCGCCCTTCCCGGCATCGCGCTGATCGATGTCGCGGATGTGCGCGACGTCGCCGAGCGCGAGCACGCCGACACGTTGCTGGCCGAGGCCCGGGAGATCGTCGAGGAGGAGGTCGCACGCTTCCGTGCCTGGAGCCGCGCCTCCGACGTCGAGCCGACGATCAGGGCGTTGCGCGGTCAGGCCGAAGCCGTGCGCATCGCCGAGCTGGAGCGGCTGCGGACCAAGCTCGCCAGCCTCGACGAGTCCCAGCGTGCCGCGGTCGATGCGCTGACCCGCGGCATCGTCAACACCCTGTTGCACCAGCCCACCGTCCGTCTGAAGCAGCTGGCCGACGTCGGGGGAGCGGACCCCGGGTTGGAGCTGCTGCGGGAGCTGTTCGACCTTCCCGACGACGGGAGCTGACCGGTGGCGACCCACGACCAGGCCGCTGACGGGCCCTGGCGGATCGCCACGCGCCGTTCCGCCCTCGCCCAGGCCCAGGCCCGTGCGGTGGGTGAGGCGCTGGCCGCCGCGACGGGTCGTCCCGCCGAGCTCGTGCCGATGTCGACCATGGGCGATGACCACCCCGAGCGCGCCATCGAGGCCTTCGACGCCAAGGGCCTGTTCGTCGATGGCACGCGCCAGGCGGTCCTCGAGCGTGACTGCCATCTCGTCGTGCACTCCTACAAGGATCTGCCCACCGAGGCGCACCCTGACCTCGAGGTGGCGGCGATCCCACCCCGCGTGGACCCCCGGGACGCCCTGGTGACCCGCGAGGGCTGGCGGTTGGCGGAACTGCCCCGCGACCGGCAGCTGACGGTGGGGACCTCCTCGCCCCGGCGGCGCGCTCAGCTGCAGCGCCACCGGCGCGACCTGCTGGTCCAACCGCTGCGCGGCAACCTCACCACCCGACTCAAGAAGGTGGCGGACGGCCACCTCGATGCGGTCGTCGTGGCCGTCGCCGGCCTGCTCCGCCAACGGCCCGACGTGGACGGCCTGACCGCGGTGCCGCTCGAGCACGGGGAGATGCTCCACGCGCCCGCCCAGGGTGCGCTCGCCGTCGAGTGCCGCCGGGACGACGCGAGGACCCGCAAGGCGCTGGCCCGTGTCGATCACGGCCTGACACGCACCGAGGTGGCTGCGGAGCGGGAGCTTCTGCTGCAACTCCAGGGCGGGTGCACCGCGCCGATCGGTGCCCACGCGGAGATCCGGACGGCCGCGACCGGTGCCCAGCGTCTGGTGCTGCTCGGCATGGTGGCCGACCCCAACGGGACCCGGCTGTACCGCGCCTCCCACGAGACCGGCGCCGAGGACGCGGTGACGCTCGGCCGCGCCATGGCCGCGACGTTGCTCGAGGCGGGAGGCGACGCCGTGCTCGGGGACCTACGGGCGGCGCAGCAGGGATGACGCAGCCCACGGCCCCGCTGCACGGTCACCGGGTCCTGGTGGCCCGGACCCGTGAACAGGCGGGCGAGCTCAGTGCGCGGGTGCGGGAGCTCGGTGGCCAGCCCGTCGAGGCTCCGGTCCTCGCCCTCGAACCCGGTGATCGCGACGCGCTCGATGCGGCAGCGCGTGAGCTGGTGGAGGGCCGGTTCGCGCTGCTGGCCCTGACCTCAGCCAACGGGGTGGACGCGCTCGCCGACGCGTTCGCACGGGTCTCGGAGCCGCAGGACCCGCGCGCCGGCGGGTCGGGTGACCAGGGTCGGTCCACCACCGTCGACCGGCCCCTGGCGGTGCAGGCGTCGGTGCTCGAGCGTGTCGGGACCGTCGCGTGCGTGGGGACCGGGACCGCCGCCCGCTTCGAGCAGCGGTTCGGTCGTGGGCCCGACCTCGTCCCGCCGACGGCGACGACCCGCGCGCTGGGCGAGGCGGTGCCCGCCGGCAGCGGGGCGGCCCTGTTGCCGCGGGCGGACCTCGCCAGCCCGGAACTGCCCCGTCTGTTGTCCGACAAGGGCTACGACACCGTCGAGGTGGTGGCGTACCGGATCGGGCGCCCGGGTGCCCTCCCACCTGGGGTCGCGGACGACGTGCGCAGTGGCGCGATCGACCTCGTCCCGCTGACCTCCCCCTCGATGGCCCGCAACCTCGTCACGCTGATCGGGGCGCCGGAGATCGGGGGCCGGGTGGTCTCGATCGGGCCGGTCACCTCCGCCGCCTGCGCCGCCATCGGCGTCGAGGTGGCCGCCGAGGCCGACCCCCACGACCTCGACGGGCTGCTGGCAGCCCTTACGGCCGTCGCGGGGCAGGAGCCGCCCACCGGCTGACCGGCCGTGCTCTTCGGGGGCTGCTGGCCGGCGGTCACGCCGTGCGGCCGTCACCCCACCCCCACCCCGGACGCCCCGGTCGCGCAGCACTACCCTCACCACGCCTCCGCACCCTGATGATCGGCGTTCCACGGTGAAGCAGCGGCTCCAGGCGATGCCGGTGATCGGTACCGCGCTCGCCGTTCAGGAGCGGTACAAAGCCGACGCGGCCGATCCTCTGGCGGCGGCGATCGCGTTCTTCGCCTTCCTGTCCCTGTTCCCGTTGCTGCTGTTGGCCGTGTCGGTCGCGGGGTTCGTGCTCGACGACCCCGCCGACCAGATAGCGGTGGCGGAGCGCATCACCGACGCGATCCCCGGTTTCGACCAGACGGTCGAGGGGGAGGACGAGAGCCAGGTCGAGGCCCTGCTGGCCAGTGTGGTCGCGCAACGTGGGACCGTGGGGGCCGTCGGGCTGGTGATCCTGCTCTTCTCCGGGCTCCGGGTGGTGAACGCGGCGATGGTCGCGACGCGTGTGGTCTTCCGGGGCGCCGTCCTCAAGGGTGTCGGGGCCAAGCTACGGCAGGTGCTGGCGCTGTTCGGGCTCGGTGGCCTGTTCCTGCTCAGCGCTGCCGCGTCCTCCCTGGCCGGAACGGGGCTCGGGCAGTTGCCGGCGTCGCTGGCGCTGCTGCTGTCGGTCAGCTTCTCCTTCGTGCTCGACGTCGGGCTGTTCCTCGGCGCCTACACCCTGCTGTCGCCTACCGCGCAGCTCGGCCTCAAGGACCGGCTGCCGGGCGCGCTGCTGGCGGGTGCGGGGTGGACGGCACTCAAGGTCGCGGGCGCGAGCTGGGTGGGCAACCAGATCGAGAGCGCGAACGCGCTGTACGGGGCCCTGGGCAGCGTGATCGCCCTGATGCTGCTGTTCTACCTCGCGGGTCGCCTGTACCTGTACGGCGCGCAGTTGACCGCCGTGCGCTACGAGCGGGTCCACGGGCCGCTGATCGCGCCCCATGAGGCGGAGGCGCTCGGGCTCACCACCGACGCGGGATCCACGCCGCAGGCGGGCCGCGACGGTGCGGGCGAGGCCTGGCGCGACGCTCCGGCGCTCCAGCCTCCCGCAGCGCCCGAGGAGGACGGCCCGCCGCCCGTGCCGCGGGCCGCACAGCTGGCCCGGCCGACCGATCCGGGCCCCGGTGGGCGTTCGGCGGCCATCAGCCCGGCGACGCAGGCACGCCTCGGGAGCGTCGGTGGCGCTGGCGGTACCGGCGCCGCGGGCGGCCCCGCTGCCACCTCGGCGCTGTCACCCGCGGAAGGTGGCGAGGGCGCGGCTGACGGTGGCAAGGGCGCGGGTGACGGTCGTGCGGGCGAGGCTGACGGTCGTGCGGGCGCGGGTGACGGTCGTGCGGGCGCGGAGGACGATCGCGGACGCGACGTGAGGACCGCGGTGTCCTTCGCCCTGGCCGCCGGCGCCCTGGCCGCGGGGTGGCGCCTGCTCGGTGACCGGGAGCGCTGATCGCGCCGGTGTGTCGCTGGGCGTTGGCCCGCTGCCGCACGCGCGCTGCCGCTCGCGCGCCCGGACACGCGCCGGTACGCACCTGCCACCTCGATACCTTGACGGCACGTCCCCCGAGGGAGGCCAGCTCCTGCACCCCGCGCCTACGCAACGGCTCCGTCGGCTGCGTCGCACCCCGGCACTGCGGCGCTCCTTCGCCGAGACCGAGCTGCCACCACGCAGCCTCGTACTGCCGATCTTCGTCGCCGCGGAGCTGGACGGCGAACGGCCCGTACCGTCGCTGCCGGGGGTGAGCCAGCACGGCGTGGCCTCCGCGGTCGCGCTGGCGGAGCAGGCCGTCGAACTCGGCGTGGGCGGGGTGATCCTGTTCGGGATCCCCTCCCGCAAGGACCCGGCGGGCAGCGGCGGCTGGGACCCGGAGGGGCCGGTCCCCGCCGCGTTGCGTGCCATGCGTGCCGCCGTCGGTGACCGTCTGGTGTTGTGGGCCGACGTGTGCCAGTGCGAGTACACCGATCACGGGCACTGCGGACCGGTCGGTGGGGACGGCGAGGTGGACAACGACGCCGCCGTGGCCGGCTACGTCCGTGACGCCCTCGCCTACGCCGAGGCGGGGGCGGATCTCGTCGCACCCTCGGGCATGATGGACGGCCAGGTGGCCGCGATCCGGCACGGCCTGGACGAGGCCCGCCACCAGGCGGTCGGCATCGTCGCCTACGCCGCGAAGTTCGCCTCCGCGTTCTACGGGCCCTTCCGGGAGGCGGCCGGCTCCACGCTGGTCGGCGGTGACCGCCACGGGCACCAGCTCGATGTCGGAAACGCGCGCGAAGCCGCACGGGAGCTCGCGCTGGATGCGGCCGAGGGAGCGGACGTGCTGATGGTCAAGCCGGCTCTGGCCTACCTCGACGTCGTCGCCGCGGCCCGCCGGCAGCACCAGCTGCCGATCGCCGCGTACCACGTCTCCGGGGAGTACGCGATGGTGGCGGCGGCGCACGACAGGGGCTGGCTCGACGGTCCCGAGGTGCTGGAGGAGTCCGTGCGGTCGATCCGTCGGGCCGGGGCCGACGTCGTGCTGACCTACGCCGCGCTGGACCTGGCGAGGAGGGTCGTGACGTGAGCGTCGCACCGCAGCCCGACGGGCGTGACGAGGGTGTCCCATCGGAGCCCGGCCCAGCCGATCAGTCGCCCGTCGAGGTGTCAGCCGACGACGATCGCACGCGGCCGGAGTCAGCCGACGACGAACCGGCGGCCGAGCGCCCCGACCTGCTCCCCCAGCACGACCCACCCGCCTGGTTGGTGGAGTGGCCGCTGGCCCACCGGGGGCTGCACGACGACGCGCAGGGCCGCCCCGAGAACTCCCTGGCCGCCTTCGCGGCCGCGGCCGAGGCGGGCTACGGGGTGGAGCTCGATGTCACGCTCTCCCGCGACCGTGTGCCCGTGATCTCCCATGATCCCACCCTGCAGCGTGCCGCCGACCGGCCCGAGAAGGTGGCCGAGCTGACCGTGGCCGAGCTCGCGGCGGTGCAGCTCGGTGGGACCCGCGAGCAGGTCCCCACCCTGGCTGCCGCGCTGCGGGTCCTCACCGACGTGCCGGTGATGGTCGAGCTCAAGCAGGCGAACCTGCGGGCCGGGGCGCTCGAGGCGGCCGTGGCCTCCCTCCTCGACGCGCACCCGGGACCGTGGTGCGTCGCGAGCTTCAACCCGGCGAGCATGCGTTGGTTCCGGCGCAACCGCCCCGACGCCGTGCGGGTGTTGACCGCCGGTCCGATCGAGGAGGCGAAGCTCCCCGGCTTCCTGCGGCGGCGCCTCGCAGAGCTCAAGGACCTCGCGGGGGTCGCACCGCACGCGGTCAGCTACGACCTCAACGGCCTCCCGAACCCGGCCTGCGACCTGTGGCGCGCCCGGGGCGGGGCACTGGTGACCTGGACCGCGACGGATGCGGCGGAGCTCGCGCGGGCCCGGCAGGTCGCCGACAACGTCATCTTCGAGAACGTGGCACCGTGAGGCGGTGCGGCCACCACGTCGCTGTGTGACCGTCACCGCACGCACGGCGCCCGCCGTTCCCGACTGCCACGCACCCGCCCTCGCCGTCCCCGCCGTACCCGCACCGCTGGAGCACCCATGCACACCGAGACCTCGGCCGCCCTCTTCGACCGTGCCCGGGCGGTGATCCCCGGCGGGGTCAGCTCGCCGGTCCGTGCCTTCGCGAGCGTCGGCGGCACGCCCCGCTTCATCGCCCGCGGGGAGGGCGCGACGATGATCGACGCCGACGGCAACCACTACCTCGATCTGGTCAGCTCCTGGGGGCCGTTGCTGTTCGGGCACGCCCGCCAGGAGGTGCTGGCCGCAGCGGGGGAAGCCATGGCCCGGGGTTCCTCCTTCGGGGCACCCACCGAGGGTGAGGTGGCGTTGGCGGAGGCGATCGTCGAGGCGGTGCCCTCGATCGAGAAGGTCCGGCTGGTCAACTCCGGTACCGAGGCCGGGATGAGCGCGGTGCGCCTCGCCCGCGGCGCGACCGGTCGGGCGAAGCTGCTGAAGTTCGTCGGGCACTACCACGGCCACGCCGACGCGTTGCTGGTCGCCGCGGGCTCCGGTGTCGCCACCCTGGGTATCCCGGGCTCGCCCGGTGTCACGGAGGGTGCGGCCGCCGACACCATCCTGGTCCCCTGGAACGACATCGAGGCGGTGCGGGCCGCCGTCGATGCCCACGGTGACGAGCTGGCAGCCCTCCTCGTGGAGCCGGTGCCGGCGAACATGAACCTGGTCCCGCCCGACCCCGGCTTCCTCGCCTTCCTGCGCGGCGAGGCCGATCGCAGCGGGGCGGTGCTGGTCTTCGACGAGGTCATCACCGGCTTCCGCCTGGCCCGGGGTGGGGCCCAGGAGCGGGAGGGGGTACAGCCGGACATCACCGTGCTCGGCAAGGTCGTCGGTGGCGGGTTCCCGCTGGCTGCCTTCGGTGGTCCGGCGGCCCTGATGGACCACCTCGCCCCGGACGGTCCGATCTACCAGGCCGGCACGCTGTCGGGGAACCCCGTGGCGGTGGCCGCCGGACGTGCGCAGCTCGCCCTGCTCGACGACTCGGTGTACGAGTGCCTCGAGGGCGCCACCCGCACGGTGGTGGACGGGCTGCGCAGCGCGTTCCACGCCGCCGGTGTCACCGCGCAGGTGATCCAGCACGGCACGCTCGCCGGGATCGTGTTCAGTGACCAGCGACCGCGCCGGTTCGAGGACGTGGCCGCCGCCGACCACGATGCCTACGCCCGGTTCTTCCACGCGATGCTGGAGCGGGGCGTGTACCTCGCGCCCTCCGGCTACGAGATCGTGTTCACCTCCCTGGCTCTGGACACCGACGCGCTGGAGCGGATCGTGGCGGCAGCCCACGAGGCCGCCGAGGTGGTGGCTGCCGGCGCCAGCTGAGCCGCGGCCGGGGCGCGCAACGGACCGGGGACGGCCCCGTCCGTTTGTTCGGGGTTCAGCCCGGTTGGTACCTTCGGCCCCCGCCCGGAGGGTCATCCGGGAGCCGGTAGGGCCGAAAGGCCGTCCGGGGAGACAGGAGCGCACGCGATGGAGTGGTTCGGCGAGTTCTTCGCCGCCCTGGCGGAAGCGGGGCGGGCGCTCTACCAGTTCGGTGACCCGGCCGGTGGGGGGCAGGGCTGGGTCGGTGGCGCCATCACGTTCCTGTGGCTCGGGCCGCTCGGCATCCTTCCCCTCTACCTCGCGAAGCTGACCTACGGCAAGCGTGAGTGGGTCTCGGCGACCATGGGCATCATGGGGGCGTCCAGCCTGTTGTGGTGGTTCCACGGCGTGCTGCCGCACGTCTGGATCCAGTTCACCGAGTCGAACCGGGACCTGCTCGCGGGCACGGTCATCCCCGAGTCCGCGGGCATCACCCTCGCGGACGACACGCGGATCGACATCGTCACCGACCTGTACATGGTCGTGACCGAGGGCACCATCGGCCTGCTGATGGTCGGTGGGATCGTGGTCACGATCTGGGCTGCGCTGCGGATGCAGCGCAGCTACCCCAAGACCCTCGCCACAGGCGAGGTCAAGCCGGAGTCCGGTGGCTACAAGTAGCGCTGATGCCACCGGAACACCGGTGGTGCCGCCACAGCACGTGCAGCGACGAACGAGGGGAGGTGCACCGTGGGAAAGACCGATAGGGGCGAACACCCCCTGATGTACGACGACTACACCGTGCAGCAGGTCGATCCGCAGTGGCTCCAGGAACGTGTGAAGCCGAAGCGCCACATCGGGCTGACCCCGGAGCTGTGCATCCTGTGCCGGGCGTGCGAGGACGTGTGCCCCTGGGAGTGCATCTACATGATGTCCCCGGACATCATCAAGGACGCGGACTCGTCCTCGTTGAAGACGCTGGCATCGCAGTCGCACGCGGTGTTCATCATCGATGACAACGAGTGCACGCGCTGCGCCATCTGTGTGGAACGCTGCCCCTCCGACGCGCTGTGGCTCGGCCGCGTCGAGAGCTGAACGAGGGGCCGTCCGGCCCGACGACACGACCACGGACGCGCCTGAGGCGCCCCGTAGGACCGACCGAGAGAGGCAAGAGCGTGCCGAAGCTCCCCAGCTATGACGACGTCAAGGGCAACGTCCAGGACAACGTCATCTGGAAGTCGATCTTCCGTCCGGGATCGATCTACCGGAAGGGCTACCGGGACACCTCGCGTGACCGTGCGCTGGCGTCGATGAACAACGTGCTCTACCACCTCCACCCGGTGAAGGTGAAGCGGCACGGCCTGAAGCTGACCTACACCTACTGCCTCGGTGGCCTCAGCTTCTTCATGTTCATCCTGCTCACCGTCACCGGCATCTTCCTGATGTTCTTCTACACCCCGGCGGCCGGTGCCGGCACCGAGGTTGCCTACCTCAACATGCGGGAGATCTCCGCCTCGGTCACCTTCGGCCAGCTCGTGCGCAACCTCCACAGATGGGGTGCGCACGCCATGGTCTTCACGGTGTTCCTGCACATGGCCCGGGTCTTCTACCACGGGGCGTACAAGCCGCCGCGGGAGTTCAACTGGGTCGTCGGTGTCATCCTGCTCACCCTGACCCTGCTGCTCTCCTTCACCGGCTACCTGCTGCCCTGGGACCAGCTCGCGCTGTGGGCGGTCACCGTCGGTACCAACATGATGGGCTTCACCCCGGTCTTCGGTGACCAGGTCCAGTTCGTGCTGCTCGGTGGCATGGAGATCGGGCCCGACACCCTGCTGCGCTGGTACGTGCTGCACGTGCTGTTCATCCCCTTCGTGACGGTCATCTTCCTCGCGGTCCACTTCTGGCGGATCCGCAAGGATGGTGGCATCTCCGGCCCGCTCTAGCCCGTCGGCAACCGCCGGCCGCGGCCGTGAGGCCGGGGCGCCACCTTCCAGAGAGGTACGACGATGAGCGACGAGGTCCAGATCGATCAGGAGGTCTACGACCGTCTGATCGGCGAGGGCAAGAGCGAGCGGATCGCGCGCGCCAAGGCCAAGGCCGCCGCGGTACGCAAGGCCAAGATCGCCGAAGGCGCCAGCCTCGGCCCCAAGTCGCCCGAGGAGGCGGCCAAGGCCCTGGAGTCGGCCAAGGAACAGGCCGGCGGTGGGGGAGGCGTGGCCACCAAGACCGCCGCCCCCGCGGAAGCGGAGGCCGGTGGCGGCCGCCTCACCCCCGAGGAGCGCGCGGCCCGGGTGGCGGCCTCCCTCGGTAACGGCGGCAACGGCGGCGGCAACGGTGGCTCCATCGGGGTCCCGACCTCCTCCGACCACACCCACCGTCTGCTCGCCCTGGTCCCACCGGCCGGTATCCAGCAGGTCCAGTCCAAGCAGATGGACAAGGTCTACACCTGGCCGCACCTGCTGCTGGTGGAGTTCGTCTCGCTGCTGGCCGCCGGCTCGCTGCTGCTGATCGCCGCCTTCTTCCTCGACGCCCCACTGGGCTCGTTGGCCAACCCCAACGAGGTGCCGGCGATCAACAAGGCGCCCTGGTACTTCATGGGACTGCAGGAGCTACTGGCCTACTTCCACCCGATGGTGGCCGGGGTGACCCTGCCCGGGGTGTTCCTGCTGCTGTTGATGGCGGCGCCCTACGTGGACAAGAACCCCTCTGCCAAGCCGGAGAACCGCAAGGTCGCCAACATGGCCTTCACCTTCTTCCTGGCCTTCTGGGGCCTGCTGGTGATCGTCGGTTCCTTCCTCCGCGGCGCCGGGTACGCCTGGGTGTGGCCGTGGGTCCAAGGGCTCGGTTTCACCCTGTAGCAGGCACACTGGACGCCGACCCGCGACCCGGGTCGCGCGACACCGATCAAGGACACCACGATGGCAGACGACGACAAGGGCCGGCCCAAGCTCAAGCCGGTGGAGCGTCGCACCTTCCTGCGCTACAGCCTCATCGGCACGGTCAGCGCCGGGCTCGGCGGCTTCGCGCTCGGCACCCTCGGCATGCTGTGGCCCCGTGAGGGTGACGGTCTGGCCGGCGAGGTGGCGCTCGGCGACGCGCGTGAGCTCATCGAGGAGATCGAGGCCGAGCGTTCCCCGCTGCGCATCCCCGAGGGCGGGATCTCCATCCTGGTGTGGGACCCGTCCTCCTCCTCCGCGATGCGGGCCTACGGCGACGACCACGCGATCGTCGACGACACCCACGGGCTGATGGCCGTCAACTCCCAGTCCTGCCCGCACCTCGGCTGCGGGGTGCCCTGGTGCCAGGCCTCCCAGTGGTTCGAGTGCCCCTGCCACGGTTCGCGCTACAACCGCTACGGCGAGTGGACCGGTGGTCCCGCGCCCCGCGGTCTCGACCGCTACGTCTCCTTCATCGCCGACGATGGGCAGTTCGTGGTCGATCTCAGCCAGGAGCTGACCGGTCCGGCCCGCACCGCCAACGCTCTCGAGCAGCCGCCCGAGGGCCCCTCCTGCGTCGCCTGAGTCCCGGAGCCAGTAGATGATCCTCCCCTTCATCGCCGTCGCGACCGGCGGTTCGGGCAACGTCCCGCTGCTGATCCTGATCGTCGCCCTGGTGGGCTTCGGCCTGGCGTACTTCATCGTCGGTCCCGGCAAGCGGACCGGCCCGAGGCGCAACGCCGACATCCCCCTGGCCATGCGCCCCTACCACTCCGACGAGGAGCTGGAGACCACGGGCATGGAGCGGGCGATGGCGTGGGGGGTGGCGCTGGCGGTGTTCGCGTCGCTGTTCATCCCGCTGTACTGGCTGATCGAGCCGACCCGCATCAACAACGCGGTCGATGACTTCTACGCCGCCGATGTGGAGACCGGGCGCATCGAGTACCAGAACGCCTGTGCCTCCTGCCACGGGGTGAACCTGGAAGGTGGCTCCGCGCCGCACCCGGACCCGGACGTCGATGCGGCCTGGCCCGCGCCGGCGCTGGACAACATCGTGGCGCGCTACGAGGAGTCGGAGATCGTCGAGGACGTGCGTGAGTTCATCATGCTCACCCTGATCCACGGTCGGGCCGGCACGCCGATGAACGCTTTCGGAGTGGCCAGCGGTGGCACCTACTCCGACAACCAGCTCGAGCAGATCACCACCTACATCCTGTCGGTGCAGACCGGCGAGATCCCCGAGGCACAGTCCTTCGAGGGGCGCAGCGGTGAGGACGTCTTCGAGGCCAACTGCGCCCGCTGCCACGGCCCAGCTGGTGAAGGTGGCGTCGGACCGCAGCTGTGGAACGTCTACGAGCGGTACGGGTGGGACGGCGAGCCGGGCAGCGACTCCTTCCTGCAGGCTCAGGCAGCCGTCCGCGAGGTGCTCTACAACGGCCGTGACGTCCCCGGCCAGGCGCCGATGCCGAGCTTCGACCTCGACCTGACCGACGACGCGATCGAGGCCGTCATCGAGCACATCGAGTCCTTCCAGACGACCGGGGGACCGAGGTTCGCGCACATCGGCGAGGTCGCCGAGACCGACCAGGAGGACTGACCGATGCTCGAGACCATCCTCTTCCTGGCCGTCGAGGAGGCGATCCCCGCCGATCACCCGGCGTCGATCCTGGCCATCCCGATCGGGCTGCTGTTCCTGTCCGGTTCCGTCTACGTCCTGCTGTGGTCGAACTACGGCGCGAAGAAGGCCGGGGCGATCTACGGCACCGCGTTCTTCGGGTTCGCCTTCCTGCTGGGGGTGTTCTGGTGGTTCGGTGCGCCGGGTATCCCCGCCAACACCGGTATCGACCACCTGCCCGGTCAGGCGCAGGACCACTACAGCCCGCGCTGGTTCGCCTTCGAGGAGGGCTCGCCCCGCGCGGAGTTCTTCCCCGGAGCGGAGAACCTCGACAACTACGCCCCGGCGGAGGAGTTCCTCGGGTTGGGTGACCTCGACGAGGAGGCGCTGCAGGACGAGCCGGCCTTCGGCCAGTTGGCGGGTCGCCTCGGACAGGCCGTGGACAACATGCAGTCGCAGTTCCTGCCCGTGGACGACAACGGGGTGGCCCAGATCGGCGTGAGCCGCCGGGAGGCCTTCGAGGAGGACGCCGCCGCCGAACGGCCCGCTGACGCGGTCGGTCGCGCGCAGCCGTTCTTCAACGTCCAGCGCATCGGCGACCCCGAGGTGTACGAGCACCCGGAGACCGGCGTGTTGATCGCGACCCAGACCTTCCAGGCCACCGCCACCTTCACCGATGAGGACGGCGTGCCCTTCGACCCGATCCCCGTCGGCGACGAGGTGGCCTGGTTCGCCTTCTTCGATCCCGGCGCGGAGTGGATCCCCTCCGCGGTGTGGACCGCGATCTCCTTCCTGCTGTTCGGCCTGAGCCTGCTCTGGCTCGACCGCCTGGAGATGCGGGATAAGCGCCTCGCCACCATCGAGGTGGAGGAGCCGGAGCGGATCGCCGAGCCGATCGCGCAGTGACCGGTCGCCGGGTTGGCGCCCCCAGCGCCGACCCGGCACCCTCGTAGCCACCTCGCGGAGCGCCCTGAGCGCACCAGTTCCGGGCCCCGCCGGGTGCCGTCTCACCGTGGAGGGTTCACGGGAGAGCGCCTCCGGAGGCCCTGATGCGTCTTCGCCAGCTCCTGCTCGTCCTCGGTGGACTCCTGCTGGCCGCCTGCTCCTCCGGTGGCGCCCAGGCCTCCGACTGCGAACGCCTGCCAGGGGTGCGCCCCGGCCTGTGCCCGATCCCGGTGGAGGAGCGGGTCCCCGCCCCCGTGGAGCAGCTCCAGGTGGTCGGTGAGGACCGGGAGCTCGGGCTGGACGAGTTCGCCGGTAGGGTGGTGGTCCTCAACTTCTGGGCCTCATGGTGCGGGCCCTGCCGCGTCGAACAGCCCGACCTCAACGAGGCCTTCGAGCTCCTGCCGGAGGATGAGGTCGCCTTCCTCGGCGTGAACATCGAGGATGCGGAAGCCAACGCGCTCGCCCACATCCGCGAGTTCGAGATCCCCTACCCCTCGCTGTTCGACCCGGCCAACGACTACGCCTCCCGGTTCTCCGGTGTCGGCCCCCGCAGCATCCCCTCCACGCTGTTCATCGACGCCGAGGGCCGGGTCGCCGTGCGGGTCTTCGGCGTGATCGGGACCCGCGAGACCACCTCCCTGGCCGCTGCGATCGCGGACGAGATCTGACATGGCGGAGACGATCACCGAGCTCATCCTCGACGCAAACATGCTGGTGGCGGCGGCCATCGCCATGCTGGCGGGCCTGGTGTCCTTCGCCTCCCCCTGCGTGCTGCCGCTCGTTCCCGGCTACCTGTCCTACGTGACCGGACTGTCCGGCCGTGACCTGGTCGAGGCCGACGTCCGGGCCCGCGGACGGGTCCTGGTCGGCTCCACCCTCTTCGTGATCGGGTTCGCGATCCCCTTCACGATGCTGGGCTTCGCCGTCGGGACCGTGAACGCCCTCGCGCGGTCCACCACCGCGCAGGTGGTGATGGGCGGCACCGTCGCGGTCCTCGGATTGCTGATGGCCATGGGACGGCTCAGCCGTGAGTTCCGGATCATGGGGCGCGCGCCCAGCGGCGGCCTGGCCACCGCACCCGTCCTGGGGTTCGTGTTCGGGGTCGGGTGGACGCCCTGCATCGGGCCCGCCGCAGGCGCGATCCTGACGCTGTCGCTGAACGTCAGCTCCGGGGTGTCCTGGCGTGGAGCGGTCCTCGGCTTCATCTACGCGCTGGGGCTCGGTCTGCCCTTCGTGCTGTTCGGCCTGCTGTTCCGGCGGCTGTCGGGGACGCTGGAGTTCCTCAAGCGCAACGCCCGCACCCTGCAGGTCGTGGGTGGCAGCCTGCTGGTGGCGGTCGGCCTCTCCATCGCCACCGGCCTGTGGGACGAGCTGATGTTCCTGCTCCGCCCGCTGATCCAGGGCTTCGAACCGCCTATCTGATCCCGCCCACCGCCCCGGTCTGATCCCGCCCGCCTCCCCGGTCCGATCCCGCCCGCCGCCCCGGTCCTCCCCTCACCCCCACGGATACCCTCCCACCGTGTCAGCCTCGGCTCCTCCCCCCCAGATGAACCCGCCCGTCCGTCGGCGTGGGGCACCACGCCCGTCGGGACCGGCGGCCTTCGTGTGGGAGTCGACCAGGATGGGCTGGCGCTGGCTGTCACGCATGCGCACCGCCCTGTACCTGCTGGCGGCACTGGCCGTGATGAGCATCATCGCCACCGCCGTGCCGCAGGAGCCCAACGTCCCCTCCACCGTCGCCGCCTGGCGCGCGGGCGAGGAGGGGCCGGGCGTGCTCGTCAGCCAGGCCCTCGACGCCATCGGCGCCTACGACGTCTACGGGTCCGGGCTGTTCCTGGCGGTGCTGCTGGCCCTCTACATCAGCCTGACCGCCTGCCTGATCCCCCGCATCAAGGCCTGGGTCCGGTTGGTGCGCCACAGCCGGCCACCGGTGGTGCGCCACCTCGGCGCCCAGAACGCCAGCGAGACCTTCACCACCGAGTCACGGCCCGAGGTGGTCCACGACCGTGCGCAGGAGGTGCTGGAGCGCCGCCGGTGGCGGCTGCGTCGCCACGACGACGAGGAGGGCGACAAGCGCCCTGCCCAGGTGGCCGCGGAGAAGGGGCTGTGGGCGCGCGAGGGCGGCAGCCTGATCTTCCACCTCAGCTTCTACGTCCTGCTGGCCGCGATCGTGGCGGGCCAGCTGCTCACCTTCGAGGGCCAGCGTGGGCTGGTGGAGGGCGACGCCGGCTTCCGTGACACCGCCGTCTCCTACTGGTCCTACAACCCCGGCCGGTTCTTCGGCGAGGGCGACCACGACGGGTGGCGGCTCGAGCTCGAGCGCTTCCACGTCGACTGGATCCGCGACCCCCTCGCGCCCGGCGCCGGCCAGCCCACCGAGTTCCGCTCCGAGGTACGGGTCACCCCCGCGGAGGGCGAGCCCTTCGACGCGGTCATCGACTCCAACCGCCCTCTCAACGTCGACGGCACCCGCATCACGCAGCTGGACTGGGGCTACGCGCCGCGGGTCGTGGTCGAGGTGGACGGCGAGGTGGTCCACGACACCTTCCTCACCCCGACGCTGGCCACCGGCGGGTTCTTCCGGGGCGCGGTCAAGGCGCCGGCCGCTGACCCCGACCTCGGCCTCGACATCTTCCTCTACCCCTTCGCGCCCGACGACGAGGACGGCACGCCGATCCCGACCGGGGCGCCCTGGGCGGACGCGCCCCTGCTGGTGTTCGAGCAGTACCGCGGCGACCTCCGGCTCGGTGCGACGCAGCAGACCATCAACCAGCTCGACACCGACGCCCTGGAGTCCGAGGGCTTCGCGGCGCTGCGCCTCGGCCAGTCGATCGAGATCGGCGACGCGACCATCACCTTCCCGGAGCTGCGTCACTGGGTCGGGTACCAGGTCAGCTCCCGGCCGCAGGTCCCCTTCCTGCTGCTGGCGGCGGCGATGCTGCTCGGTGGTCTCCTGGCCTCCCTGTACGCCTACCGGCGGCGGCTGTGGGTCCTGGCGACGGTCGACGAGGTGACAGGTCGTACCCTTGTCACCGTGGCCGGCCGCGCGTTCCAGCGCCCCGAGGCCTTCGAGCAGGAGCTCGAGGACGTCGTGGAGGAACTGTCGGAGGCCACGGGAGGCCAGTGGCAGCGTCCTGCGGGACGCCCCGGCGACCGTGACGACCCCTTCCCGCCCTCGGCACGACCGCCCGCCGCACCGCCCGCTGAACGTTCCGACCGTTCCGACCGCACCGAGGTGGCGACCAGATGAGCCAGGACCAGCTCGCGGAGCTCTCCCGACTGCTGTACTCCCCGACGACGTTGCTGCTCTACATCTCGGCGGCCTTCGTCTACCTGTACGCGTTGACCACCACCGTGGGCCGACGGGAGGAGCGCGAACGGGGCGTGCGCGCCCGGCGCGTCGGTGGGGTCCTGGCCGTGCTCGGGATCACCGCCCACGTCGCCCACGAGATCGCGCGTGGCCTGGCCCAGGACCGGCTGCCGCTGGGCAACATGTTCGAGGTGACCTCCCTGATGGCCCTGGTCGGGGTCGTGGTCGGGCTCAGCTACCTGCAGTTCTCCCGACGCCGTCCGGAGCTGAACGGGTTCGTGCTGCTCGGCGGGTCCCTGGTGCTGAGCATGGCCATGCTCATGTACTCCGAGCCCGGCCCCCTGATGCCGATCCTGGACACCTGGTGGCGGCCTTTCCACGTGTCCCTGCTGGTCGGGGCGATGGGGATCTTCGCCGCCGCCTTCGTGTTCAACAGCCTCTATCTGCTGCGCGACACCGCGGAGCGTGCCGTCGCGGCGGAGCGCTCGCGTCCCGGTTCCGGCTCCACGGTCGGTGCCGCCTACATCGGTGACGTCGCCGACGGCGGGAGCGCCGGTACGCAGGTCGATGCGGATGCGGCCGACGCCGGCCCCGAGGCTGGCCAGCACGACGGCGATGGTGACCACGACCCGGACGAGGAGCAGGAGCGCACGGAGCTGCTCGCCTACCACGCCGCGCTGCGCCGTGGGGTCCCGGCCGTCAAGCTCGCCGTGGGGACCTTCCTCGGTACCGCGCTGGTCTCCTGGGTGTGGCTGGTCAGCGCCGACACCCTGGCCGCGGGGATGACCCGTTTCCTGACGGTGAACCTCACGATGGTGGCGGCCGCGTTGATCGCCCGGTGGTTCGTGCCGTTCCTGCCCTCCACGGCGACGATGGACGGCTTGGCACACCGCACCACGGCTTTCGCCTTCGTGATGTGGACCGTCGGGGTGATCGCGGGTGCGATGTGGGCGGAGGTGTCCTGGGGCCGGTTCTGGGGCTGGGACCCCAAGGAGACCGGTTCCTTCCTGACCTGGATCGCCTACGCCGGCTACCTCCACGCGCGCGCCACCCGCGGGGTGAAGGGCCGAGGCGCCGCCTGGATCGGGGTCGCGGCCTTCATCGTGCTGATGGGCACCTACCTCATCGCCAACTACGTCATCGTCGGCCTGCACTCCTACGCCGACCTCTGACCGGGTCGGGGTCTCACCGCGTGCCGTCGATGGAGGCCGTCGCCGACCGTGGCTGCGGCTGTGCGGTGGCCCGCCAGGGGGCGTGGCCGCGGACGGGGGCGCTGCGTGTCGCCTTCGACCGCGGTCCGAGGCAACCGTGCGGGCGTGACGTCCGAACACCTTATGCTCCCCGCTCCAGGGGGTGGTGCGACGGACCGGGTCCCGACCCGGCCGGCGAGGTGGAGGTAGACCGTGATCCCCGAGGGCCGTCGGCTGCACGCCGTGGTTGAAACCGGGCCGACCCCTGCCAGCGAGGACGAGCTGCTCCTCGCCACCGCCCGTGGCGACCAGGAGGCCTTCGCGGCCCTGTACGACCGCCTGGCGCCCCTGGTTCACGGCATCGTCCGCCGCGTCGTCCGCGACCCCGCCCAGTCGGAGGAGGTGAGCCAGGAGGTGTTCGTGGAGATCTGGCGCACCGCGGTGCGGTTCGACCCTGACCGCGGCACCGCCCGCAGTTGGGCGCTGACGATGGCCCACCGTCGTGCGATCGACCGTGTGCGCTCGGAGCAGTCCGCCCGCGACCGCACCGAGCGCGTCGCGCACGGCCAGCACGCCCGCGACTTCGACGAGGTCAGCGAACGCGTCGAGGTGGGGATCGAGCACGAGCAGGTCCGTTCCGCGCTCGGCAGCCTCACCGACCTCCAGCGCCAGGCGGTCGAGCTCGCGTACTACCAGGGCTACACCTACCGCGAGGTCGCGGAACTGCTGGACACGCCTCTCGGCACCATCAAGACCCGCATGCGCGACGGCTTGATCCGGCTGCGTGACGCGCTGGGGGTGGCGACATGAGCGAGCGTCCCGACCTCCACACCCTGACGGGCGCCTACGCCGTGGACGCGCTGCCCGATGCGGAGCGTGCGCGCTTCGAGGCCCACCTCGCCGTCTGTGACGCCTGCGCGCAGGAGGTGCATGAGCTCCAGGCCACGGCCTCCCGTCTGGGCGCCACCGCCGTCGCCGCACCGCCACCGGGGCTGCGTGATGCGGTGCTCGCCGAGATCGCGACCGTGCGCCAGGAGCGGCCCCGCGGTGCGGCCTCAGCTGGGGTGCAGGACGAGCTGGCCGCCCGCCGCAACCCGTCCCGGTGGCTCACCGCCGGGCTGGGGGTGGCTGCCGCGGTGCTGCTGGTCGCGGTCGCGGGGCTCGGTGCGGTGGTCGCCGAGTTGCGCTCCCAGGTCAGCGATCTCGAGGTGGCAGCGGCCGGTGCGGAGAACGCGGGCGCGCAGCTCGAGGCGCTCACCGCACGGCTGCAGGAGCTGGAGGCCCGCGAGGACGAGGTCGTGCTCACCACCTCGGCGGTCGCGGACGTGCTGGCCGCACCGGACGCGGTGACCGCCCTGGTCGAGCATGGTGATGTGGTCGGCCGGGTGGTCGCCTCCCCGACGCGCGGCGAGGCGGTGTTCGTCGCCGACGGCTGGGAGCCTGCGCCGCACGAGCACACCTACGAGCTGTGGCTGGTCTACGACGACCATGCGGCGCCCGCCGGGCTGTTCGACCCGGATGAGCGGGGGCGGGCCACCCGGGTGCTGACCGGCGACGTGTCGTCCGCGTTGGCCGTCGGCGTGACGATCGAGCCGGAGGGTGGCTCGCCCACCCCCAGCGACGAGCCGATCATGGTCCTCGAGCTCAGCTGACGCGCCCGTTCCGGTGCCGACCCGTCGCCGGCCCGGCCGGCTGGGCGCCCGCCCTCGGATCTGCAGGCTCCGGGGTCACCCCTGCTGGCCCGACTGAGCGCCGGAAGTTGTGCTGCAGCACAACTTCCGGCGCGGATGGCGTCGGGAACCCCGCTTCCGGCCTGCTCACCGTCCTGGAGTCGTGTCCAGGGACAACGTCCGGTGTGCGCGGGGCTTCCTCCGCGCTGCGGCGCCGGGGCCGGCCCCGGGGTCCGGGCGGTGGCGCTCAGGAGGCGGTGAGCCCCGCGGCCCGCAGCCGCGCCACCACCTCGGCGCGGGGGAGCTTGCCGAGCCCGTCCCGGGCCAGCTCCTCGACCACGACCAGGTGGCGTGGTGCGTAGGCGGCAGGTGCCTGGCTGCGGACGTGGGCCCGCAACCCTGCGAGGTCGGGTGGCCGGTGCGCGTGCACGGGGACCACCACTGCCGCGGGGACCTGGCCCCACCGCCGGTCCTCGACCGCGGCGACCACGACGTCAGCCACCTGCGGGTGGGTCCGCAGCAGCGCCTCGACGGCTGCCAGTGGCACGTTCTCCCCGCCGGAGACCAGCACGGCGTCAGCCCGGCCGACCACCTCGAGCCGTCCTCCTGCATCGAGGTGGCCGAGGTCGGGCGTGGTGAACCACCCGTCAGCGTGGAGGCCGGTGTGGTCGGCGCGGTGGGGGTCGGTGTGGTCGGTCCGGTGGGGATCGGTGTGGTCGGTTTCGGCCGCGAGGTGTAGGTCAAGCCCCGGGGTGTCGTCGCCGGCGACCCCGTGCAGTTCGCGGTAGCCGTCGAAGAGCACCGGCCCCCGGACGCGGATCCGGCCGGTGGCAGGCGAGACCGCCACCTCGACACCGTCGAGCGGCAGGCCGTCGTACACGCACCCGCCGACCGTCTCGCTCATGCCGTAGGAGGTGACCACGCGTGCCCCGCGCGAGCGGGCCCGCTCCAGCAGGTCCTCGCTGGCCCGGGCTCCGCCCAGCAGGATGGTCGCGAACCGGTCAACGGCCGCTCCCTCGGCGAGCAGCCGGTCGAGCTGGGCTGGCACGAGGGCGACGTGCTCCACATCGAGGTGGCCGACCGCGCCGGTGTCGGGGGCCACCACCGCGTCGGTGCCGAGCGCCGCCGCCCGCAGGTGCACGCTCACCCCGGCGATGTGGTGCGTGGGCAGCGCCAAGCCCCACCGCTCGCCCGGCCGGGCACCCAACCGGTTGAGGCTCGCGGTCACGCTCGCCTGCAGGGCGTCATGGCTGAGCTCCACGCCCTTGGGCTCGCCCGTGGATCCGGAGGTCGCGACCACCAGGGCGACACCCGCCGGCACGGGCAGCCCGCCGGCGAGGCGCTCCTCCTGCCACCGACGCCGCGGTCCCAACTCCACCACGGCGTGTGGGCGGAACCGTTCGAGCTGTGCGCGCAGCTGCGCTGCGGGGGCGTCCTCGGGCAGGATCAGCGCCGCAGCGCCGGCCTCCCAGGTCCGCTCCAGCGCCTCCCGGGTGTGGGCGCGGTCGACACGCAGGGCGTGGAGTTGCGGCATCGTCGCCTCCGCTGACTCGACATCGCTGCTGCGTAGGTGCCCGTAGCGCGGCACCGGTAGCGCGGTGCCGGGACCTCGGTGCGCGGGCGGCGACCGGTAGCGTAGGACCGCCGGTGCAACGGGGCCGCAGGACGTCCGCGAGGTGACCGCAGCGCGGCCCCGGGACGACCGTGCCGCGGTCGCAGGACGAACGCCGGGAAACCCCCTACCGACCAGGAGTGTGCCGTGGTCTCCGAGGTGTTCGATCCCCGCCGGTGGCGGGTCGTGGAGGGCTTCGACGGGCTCACCGACCTCACCTACCACCGCGCGGTCGACCCCGAGGACGGTGACCGGGACCTCGCGACGGTGCGCGTGGCCTTCGACCGCCCCGAGGTCCGCAACGCCTTCCGCCCCCACACCGTGGACGAGCTGTTGCGGGTGCTCGAGCACGCCCGGACGAGCTCCGATGTCGGTTGCGTGCTCCTGACCGGCAACGGCCCCTCGCCGCGCGACGGCGGTTGGGCCTTCTGCTCCGGCGGTGACCAGCGCATCCGGGGCCGCGACGGCTACCGCTACACCGGTGCCCCGGGCGAGGAGACGGCCGCCGACATCGACCCGGCGCGCTCCGGCAGGCTGCACATCCTCGAGGTGCAGCGGCTGATCCGGATGATGCCCAAGGCCGTAATCTGCGTCGTGCCCGGCTGGGCCGCCGGTGGCGGTCACTCCCTGCACGTGGTGTGCGACCTCACCCTCGCCAGCCGTCAGCACGCCCGGTTCAAGCAGACCGACCTCGACGTCGCCTCCTTCGACGGCGGGTTCGGGTCCGCCTACCTCGCCAAGCAGGTCGGACAGAAGTTCGCGCGCGAGATCTTCTTCCTCGGTGACGTCTACACCGCCGAGGACGCCCACCGCATGGGCATGGTGAACGCGGTGGTCGACCACGAGCGGCTCGAGGAGGTGGCGCTCGAGTGGGCGGCGCGCATCACCGCCAAGTCCCCCACGGCGCTCAGGATGCTGAAGTTCGCCCTCAACGCCACCGATGACGGCCTGGTGGGCCAGCAGGTGTTCGCCGGCGAGGCGACCCGCCTGGCCTACATGACCGACGAGGCTGCCGAGGGACGCGACAGCTTCCTGGACAAGCGCGATCCCGACTGGTCCCCGTTCCCGTACCACTACTGATGCACCCCTACCTGGAGGCCGCGCGGCCCCGGACGCTGCCGGCGGCCGTGGCCCCGGTCGCCGTGGGGACCCTGGCCGCCGCCGCACCGCCTGTGCAGCTGCGGCCTGAGCGGGCCGTGCTCGCCCTGGTCGTGGCCCTCGCCCTCCAGGTCGCGGTGAACTACGCCAACGACTACTTCGACGGGGTCAAGGGCGTCGACACCGAGCAGCGCACCGGTCCGCGGCGGGCGGTGGCCAGCGGGCTGATCGCACCGAAGGCGATGCTGCGGGCCACGGTGGTCGCCTTGGGGGTGGCCGGCCTGGCAGGGCTGGCCTTGGCCGCGTTGGCGGGGTGGGAGCTGCTGCTCATCGGTGTGCTGGCGATCGTCGCGACGCTCGGCTATAGCGGTGGCCCCAAGCCCTACGCCTCGGCCGGGCTCGGCGAGGTGATGGTGTTCGTGTTCTTCGGGCTGGTGGCCACCACCGGGTCCGCCTACGTGCAGGACGAGCGGCTGACGCTGCTGCCGGTGCTGGCCTCGGTGCCGATGGGGCTGTTCGCCGTCGCCCTGCTCGTGGTCAACAACCTGCGCGACATCCCTACCGACCGGTTGGTCGGGAAGGTCACCCTGGCGGTCACGCTGGGCCCGGCCCGCACCCGCGTGCTGTTCGCCACCCTGGTGGCGGGCGCCTACCTCGCCGCTGTCCCCGTCGCGGTGGCCGGCGGCAGCGCCTGGCTGCTGGCCCCGATCGTCAGCGCACCGGCCGGGCTGGGCGCCGTGGCCGCCGTCCGGGGTGCCACCGAGCCGGCGGCGTTGATCCCCGTGCTGCAGCGCACCGCCCTGGCCCAGGGCCTGTACGCGGCGCTGCTGGTGGCAGCCCTGTTGGTGACCGGCCTCGGCGGCGTGGAGGCAGCGCGATGAACACCACCGGTATCGAGCAGTTGCGGCCCTTCCGGGTCCCCATGCGCCAGCGGTTCCGGGGCGTGGAGGAGCGCACCGGCGTGCTCCTCCAGGGTCCCGCGGGCTGGGGGGAGTTCTCCCCCTTCCCGGAGTACGGGCCGGCGTACGCATCGAGGTGGCTGGCAGCTGCCATCGAGGCGGCGACGCAGCCCTTCCCCACCGCGGTGCGCGAGCGGATCCCCGTCAACACCACCGTGCCCGCTGTCGACCCTGATGCCGCCCACCGACTGGTGGCCCGTTCCGGCTGCCGGACCGCGAAGGTGAAGGTGGCCGAGCCGGGCCAGGAGCTCGCGGCCGACGTCGACCGCGTCGCCGCGGTCCGTGCCGCGCTCGGGCCCGCGGGCGCGATCCGGGTGGACGCCAACGCCGCCTGGGACGTGGAGACCGCTGTGCTGTCGATCACGCGGCTGGACCGGGCCGCGGGCGGGCTCGAGTACGTGGAGCAGCCCTGCCGCAGCCTGCCGGAGCTGGCCGAGGTCCGCCGGCGCGTGGATGTACCCCTGGCCGCGGACGAGTCGGTGCGCACCGCCGATGACCCGCTGCGCATCGCCGGGCTGGACGCCGCTGACGTGATCGTGATCAAGGTGCAGCCCCTCGGCGGGGTCTCCCGGGCGCTGGAGGTGGTGACCGCTGCCGGGCTGCCCGCGGTGGTGTCCTCGGCCCTGGAGACCTCGGTGGGGCTGGCTGCCGGGGCAGCCCTGGCCGCTGCCCTGCCGGAGCTGCCCTACGCGTGCGGGCTCGGGACCGCCACGCTGCTGACCAGCGACGTCTCCGACCGGCCGCTCGCGCCGGCCGACGGCGAGCTGGAGGTGCGGCGCGTGGCCCCCGAGGCGGCGCTGATGGACCAGCACACCCCCGAGCCCGACGCCGCCGGCGCGCTGCTCGAGCGCCTCTCCCTCGCCTGGCAGCAGCTGGCGAGCGGTGGCACCCCCGGTGCGGGAGGCTGAGCGGTGGACGCGGCCAACCCCTCCCACGCCCTCGCGCAGGTCCTGCTCGACGAGCTCGCCCGGTGCCAGGTCACCGAGGTGGTGCTGGCGCCGGGCTCGCGCTCCGCCGCCCTGGCCATGGCCGCCCACGACGACCCGCGGCTCCGCCTCCACGTCGAGCTCGATGAGCGCTCCGCCGGCTTCCTGGCCGTGGGGCTGGCCCGCGCCAGCGGCCGGCCCGCCGCGGTGATCGTCACCAGCGGCTCCGCGGTCGCCAACCTCCACCCCGCCGTGGTGGAGGCCGACACCGGCCATGTGCCGCTGCTGCTGCTGACCGCGGACCGCCCCCCGGAGCTGCTGCACACCGGTGCCAACCAGGCCATCCTCCAGCCGCGCATCTTCAGTGACGCACCGAGGTGGCAGGTCGACCTCGGGGTGGCTGAGGACCGTCCGGGTGCGACAGCCCACTGGCGCAGCTCCGCCGCGCGGGCCGTGGCGGCGGCGCTGGGTGACGGCCTGGCGCCACCGGGCCCGGTCCACCTGAACCTGCCCTTCCGCGAGCCCACGGTCCCCGTCAGCGACGACGGGCGCAGCAGCGCAGCGCCGGTCACCGCGCCCCTCGACGGCCGCGCCGAGCAGCGGCCCTGGGTGCGAACCACCCTGGCGCCACGGCGGCTGGAGGACGAGGAGCTCAGGGGCCTGGCCGGCCGGATTCTCGCCACCGAACGTGGGCTGATCGTGGCGGGCGCCAGCGCCCCGACCAGCGGTCTCGCGGAGGCCGCGCCCACGATCCACGAGCTGTCCCGTGCCACCGGGTGGCCGGTGATCGCCGAACCTTCCTCCGGGGTGCGGACCGACCCCGGCACCACCCTCGCGCACGCCCCGCTGCTGCTCGGTGACGCCGAGGTGGCACGGTGGGGGACACCGGATCTGGTGCTGCGCCTCGGCCGGACGGGCCTGTCCCGGGAGCTGTCGGCGGTGCTCGGCCCGCACGTTCCGCAACTGCTGCTCGGTGGCGCCGGGGCGTGGGACGACCCGGAGCGCGCGGTGGGGGAGCGCCTGGTCGCCGACGTGGAGGCGACCTGCGCGGCGCTGGCGGTCACCCTGGGGCTACCCACCACCTCGGCGTGGGGGGACCGCTGGCGGTCGATGGACGCTGCCGCTGCGGCGGCGATCGACCGGGTGCTGGATGCTGACGACGCGCCTTCCGAGCCCCGCACCGCCCGGGATCTGCTGGCCGTGCTGCCCGACGGGGCCACGGTGGTGGTCGCCTCCTCGATGCCGATCCGGGACGTGGACCGCTTCGCACGGCCGCGCCCGGGTGTGCGGGTGCTGGCCAACCGCGGCGCCTCCGGTATCGACGGGCACGTCTCGACGGTGCTCGGTGTGGCCCTCGCGCAGCAGGCCGACCCGGCGAGGGAGGATCGCGGGCCGGTGGTCGCGCTGACCGGTGACCTGTCGCTGTTGCACGACGCCAACGGCTTCCACCTGCAGCCGGACGCGCCGCGGGTGGACGCCACCTTCGTGGTGGTCGACAACGACGGTGGCGGGATCTTCTCCTTCCTGCCCCAGGCGCGGTTCCCGGGGTCCTTCGAGCGGGTGTTCGGCACCCCGCACGGCCGTGACCTGCGCGGCCTGGCGTCCTTCCACGGGCTCGGCTACCGCGAGGTGGCGGCGGCCAGTGCGCTCGGCCCGTCGGTGGCTGGCGCGATCGATGAGGGTGGGCTGCAACTGGTGCACATCCGCACCGACCGCGCGGAGAACCTCGCCCTGCACCGTCGACTGACCGAGGCCGTGCACGCGGCGCTGCCGCGGCGCTGACCGCCAGCCCGTCGGCTGCGACACCCGCGGTGCGGCGCGGCCACCGGGGTGCGTACGCCAGGACCTGCGGCGCGGCCACCGGGGCGCACGCCAGGACCTGCGGCGCGGCGACGCAGGTCGCTGCCCCTCGGGACTATCCGCCGGCCGGGCGGCGTTCCCCCCGACAGCGCCGGTGGCGGGACGCGATGCGACCACCACACCGCAGCGCGATGCGACCACCACACCACACCGCACCGCACCGCCCCGCCCCGGCCACCACCCGGATCTGCGCGCCACGCACACCACCTCGACGCGCCCGGGTGGTCCAACCCGCACACGCGGGCGGTCCCGTGCTGCCACGGGTCGCCCTGACCACCCCGTAAGGGGACCGGAGGAACCATGAACGGCAAGCTGATCGGTATCGGTGTCGGTGGCTTCGTCGCCGGCCTGCTCGTGCTCGGCGCGACCCTGTGGGTCACCGCGCCCGGGCTGATGATGCTCGAGGACGAGAGCCCCTACGGCTACGAGGAGACCCTGGCGGTCTTCGCGGAGGAGGCCGAGGCCCACGGCTGGTCCATCCTCAACAGCCACGACATGCAGGCGGTCGTCGCCAACCACGGCGCCGACGTCCCGGGTGTGACGGTGTTCGACCTGTGCTCCTCGGAGCACTCCATCGAGCTCCTCGAGCAGGATGACGAGCGCATCGTCACCCCGATGATGCCCTGCCGGGTCTCGGTGTACGAGACCTCCGACGGCACCACCTACATCGCCCGGATGAACAGCGGTCTGGTCGCACGGCTCTTCGGCGGCCTGATCAACGACGTCATGCAGGTCGCCTCGGCGGAGACCGAGGAGTTCATCGAGGCCGTCCTCAGCTGATCCGCGGCGCGCCGACGCCGCCCTCGGCCGATCCCGCGGCGCCGACGCCGCCNTCGGCCGATCCCGCGGCGCCGACGCCGCCGTCGGCTAGCCGGACCCGGGGCCCGCGTCGGCCCCGGGCTCGGCTTCGAGGGCCGCCTGCATCGCCAGCAGCTTCAACCGGGTCTCCTCGAGCTCGGACTCCGGCAGCGAGGCGGCCACCACGCCGACACCGGCGAACAGCCGCGCGCGTGCTCCAGCGAGCTCCGCGCAGCGCAGGGCGATGCCCCACTCCCCATCGCCCGAGGCGTCCGTCCACCCCACCGGCGCGGCGTAGCGGCCCCGCGACATGCCCTCCAGCTCGCCGATCATGCGCAGCGCCGCGGCCCGCGGTGTTCCCCCGACCGCGGCCGTGGGGTGCAGCGAGCCCACCAGCTCCAGCGCCGAGGTGGTGGGATCGTCGAGGGAGCCCGTGAAGGTCGTGGCAAGGTGCTGGACGTTGTCGAGGCGCAACAGCCGCGGTCCGGGGTCGCTGGTGAGATCGCTGCACCGGGGCGCGAGCACCTCGCTCACCGACTCGGCGGCGAAGCGGTGTTCGTCCAGGTCCTTGGTGGAGGCCAGCAGCGCTGCACCGAGAGCGGCGTCCTCCACCTCGTCGTCGCTGCGGCCGGTGGTGCCGGCCAGCACCCGGGAGGTGACCGCGGTGCCACGGCGGCGCAGAAGCAGTTCCGGGGTCGCGCCCACCAGCCCCTCGGCCACGAAGGTGTGGCAGCGGGGGAAGCGCGCGGTCAGGCGTCGGGCGAGGTCGACGGCGTCGAAGGGCTCGTGGGACCACACCGCGTGGTCGCGCGCGAGCACGACCTTCTCCGCGGCGCCGTCGCGGATGCGGTCGATCGCGGTGGCGACCGCCTCGAGCCAGTGCAGGTCCGGCAGCGAGGAACCGGCGTAGCGTGGCCGGTCGCGCTGCGTGGGCTGCGCCGGTCGCTCAGCGGGGGGCGTCGGCGCCGCCGCGCCGGCCGGGGTGATGTCGGTGCGGAAGGACACCCCGTCGCGCCGGCCGATCACGACCCGCGGCACCACCAGCAGGGAACCGGGCGCCTCCGCGTCGAAGCTGTAGGAGCCGACCGCGACCAGGCCAGAACCCGGCAGCTCCACCTCGTCGTCGACCGTGGCCGCTCCGGCGAGGCGCTCCAGGGCGGCGTGGGAGCGCTGGAAGCGGGTCCAGCCCCGCCCCGGGTCGATGCGCCGTGCCACCCCCCAGGCGACCAGCCCCTCACCGTCCCGGACCCAGGCCAGGGCGTCGGGGGTGGCAGGCAGCAGGTCGAGCAGCGGTCGGTCCTCGTCGATGACGACGCTGCGCACGGTGAGGTTCACGGTGCCTCGTCACCCTCCGGCGCGGTCCCTTCGCCCTCGCCTTCCGCCCCGTCGCGCTCGGCTCCGGCCCCGCTGCCGAGTTCGGCCGCGACCCGCTCACCGGCGCGGACCAGCAACCGGCGCCGGAGGTGGTGCGCGACGAGGCGCTCCGTGGCGGGCAGCATCCGGTCGTAGGCCGTCACCAGGCGGGTGGTCGCCTCCTCCTCGGTGCGTGCGGTCCCGCGGACCGGGTCCCGGACGAAGCGTAGGAAGGCCTCGACGGCGTGGTCGGCGATCTGGCCGATCGCCTCGTCGGTGCGCCGGGCCAGGTCGAGCAGTTCACCGAGCGGCAGCCCGGCCTCCAGCAGGGTCATCCCGGCCCGCACAGCGGCCAGATCCGCCTCGGAGTAGCGGGCGGCGCCGTCATCGTCCCGGTGGTGGGGGACCAGGAGGCCGGCCCGTTCCACGGCCTCCAGCAGGGTCCGGGTCGCACCCGTGCGTTCCAGCACAGCNTCGAGGTCGTAGGGAGCGTCCTCGTCGTCCGCGGCAGCNGCCGCCAGCGCGGCGTCGGCCGCGTCGAGGTCGGCCTCGGGGACCGCACCGGTGTGCGGCGGNANCTCGGGCATCGGTCGACTCGTGGACTGGAGGAGCAGGGTCGGCGGGACCCGGGTGGCCACGGTCCCAAGACGGTTCGATGCCGCCCCGTGGGGGGGCTCACCCGTCGCGGAGGGCAGGCTAGGGCAGCGGGCGCGCGCGACGTGCCCCCGCCAGCTACCGGCCGAACAGCCGCCGCTTCCCCCCGCGCGCGGCGGACCCACCCTTGGCGGTGAACGTGGTGAGGTCAGGAGCTGGTGGCGGGGGTGCCTCCCCCTCGGTGTCGGCAGGCTGCGCCGCCGGCGCTGTCCCGTCCGACCCGTGCGGGTGTTGCACAGCCGGGCCGTCGCTCGGTTGCGACCCGTCGGGACCGGTGGCGGCCCCGGGGCCCGCCCCCGCCCCGTTCAGCGGCCCGAACAGCCCGTCATCCCCGGACAGATCGTCGATCAGCGCGCTGAGGTCCGGCTGCTGGCCGTCGCCACCGTCGTGGCTGCCTGGGTGCCACCCGTTCTGCACGTCGGCACCGTTGCCGGCGTGCTGCTCCCCGCTGGGGGCCGGACCGGCTGCCTCCGGTTGCGGAGCCGGGGAAGGTGCCGGTGGCGGTCCGTCGGTGGCGCGCTGCGGTCCTGCACCGTTGAGGCGTGCGCTGGTGGACGGTGGTGCGTGGCCGTTGGTCCCGTGCTCGGTGGTGAAGAGCGTCGCGAGGTCATCCTGGTCGAGTCGTTCGTGTCCCGCGGCGCCGTTGGTCCCGTTGCGGGATCGGGCACCGGTGTCCCCGCGGGGTGGGTTGGTCGTGGATCGCGAGGTCATGGTCGGATCCGGCCCGTCGAGCGCGCTCAGTTCGGCGAAGGCCTCGGCGATCGCGTCCGGGTCCGGGCGGGGTGTGCGTCCCGTTCCCGAGGTGGTGACCGGCGGCGGTGGCGGTGCCGGTGGCGTCGCCGCTTCGACGTCTCCTGCGCCCTCGATGTCCTCCGGCGGTGCCGTCCGTGCGCCGTTGCCCGCGGGAGCGACCGCCTCGTCAGCGGCGAGGGCGTGCAGTTCACGCAGGAGGCTCTCGGCGCTGCTCTCCTCCTCGGGCTCCGGGTCGAAGCCGGTCAACCGCACGGGACGGGCTTCGCGCGGCCCGCTGCCGTTGACCGCGGGCGGGGCGGGGTGGGAGCCGTTCGTCCTGCCGAGGTCGCCCGTCGCTGCCGAGGCCCCGACGAGCGCGACCTCGCTCTCATCGATGCGGTAGACCCACGGTTCGGGCTCATCCGGGTGACGCTGCTGGCTGCCGATGACCTGCTCGACCCGGACGCCCGCGGCCCCGACGTAGTGGCCCTCCGGGCAGATGCCCCGGGGATCGAGGACGACCGGGACGTCGCACTCCAGGCAGTGGACTCGCGACACGGTGTGCTCCTGGTCGGGATGGGTGATCGCCGGCCGCCGCCGGGCGGCGGTCCGGCTGCTGTCGGGCTGCTGTCGGGCTGCTGTCGGCGGGTGTCGTCGTCGGCGCGCGACCGGTCGAACGCGGCGTTCGGCGAACGAGGCTGCGGCGACCCGCCCACGGCTGTCACGCGACGATGGTCACCCGCGGCCTGGCCGCTGTCCGAACCACGTCGAGCGATAGCCTCGCCGACCTGTCCCCACTGCATCGGCACTCCGGTCGTCGATGTTGAGCCTCGGAGTGCACCGTGTCCCGCGCCGGCCAGCCCGCCACCTCGACGCCCCCGCTGCTGACAGCCGGGCCGCTGCCGGCCGCGGGCCGTGAGGGCAAGGACGCGGCCCTCGTGCAGGCGATGTTCGACCGCGTCGCTCCACGCTACGACCTGGCCAACGCCGCGCTGTCCTTCGGGCAGGACGCCCACTGGCGACGGGTCACCGCGCAGGCTGCCCGCCCGGCTGATGGTCGGGTCCTCGATGTCGCGGCGGGACCCGGGAACGTGGCGGTGGAGCTCGTGGCCCAGGGCGCCGTCGAGGTGGTGGCGCTGGACCTGTCCTTCAACATGCTCGCCGAGGGTGCGCGCCGTGGGCACGAGCGCATCAGCTGGGTCAACGGCGACGCCCAGCAGTTGCCCTTCCCCGACGCGAGCTTCGACGCGGTCACGATCTCCTTCGGTCTGCGCAACGTCCCCGACCCGCAGCGGGCGCTGCGCGAGTTCGCCCGGGTCACCCGGCCGGGTGGGCGGGTCGTGGTGTGCGAGTTCGCCAACCCCACCTCGCCGGCCTTCCGTTCGGTGTACCGGCGCTACCTCGTGGGAGCGCTGCCGCAGGTCGCGCGGGTCGTGTCCTCCTCGGCGCCGGCCTACCGCTACCTCGCCGACTCGATCCTGGCCTGGCCGGACCGTGCGGCCATCGCCGACTGGATCCGGGATGCCGGCTACCGCGAGGTGCTGGTCAAGGACCTGTCCTTCGGCATCGTGGCCGTGCACCGGGGCTTCCGCCGCTGACCGTGNCGGCCCGGTGCCGCCGGCGCCGGGTGNGCCGCCGGGGCCCGCGGCGCGCGGGGTGCGTGGCGGGGGGTGGGTCGCGCAGCGTTGTGACCGCGGGGTGATCGTTGGGCTGCGTGGTCTGCGGGGGGCGGCCCGCCGGGCGCCGCGCCGCCGCCCGCACCACCTGACGCCCCGAAGTCCCGTCGCTACACTCGTGAAACGGTTCACGAGCGCGCCGCACCCCGCCGAACCGCGGGCTGCCACGCGCCGAACCCGCACCGACCGGCGCGTGAGGAGCACACCGCATGGCCATCGCCGACACGGCTGAGCTCGGGCCCGTGGAGCGGGCGGATGTCGCGGTGGTGGGAGCGGGGCCCGGTGGCGCGGCCGCTGCCGCCCACCTTGCCGCCCGTGGCCGGGACGTCATCATCCTGGAGAAGGACACCTTCCCCCGGGACAAGGTCTGCGGCGACGGCCTCACCCCGCGGGTGATCCGTGAGCTGCTCGACCTCGGCCTCGAGGACGAGGCCCACGGCCGCGCGCCCGGGTTCAAGCGCAACAAGGGCCTCAGGATCCACGGCGGTACGACCACCATGGAGCTGCCCTGGCCGGAGCTCGACGACTGGCCGGACTGGGG
>SL_7KL_010_BRINEDRAFT_10000108_pt1 | contig 34835 bp, 33 predicted proteins | sample SodLak_010_BRINE_FD_10663 | JGI IMG/M metagenome (IMG submission 10663)
CCCCGCCGATCTCGCCGCTCATGAAGGGCTCTGGCTCGGCGATGCGCTGCGCTGGAGCCTGCGGGGGCCGGACGGCGCGCAGGCGAGCGTCACCCCGCGCCGCCGCGTGACGAACCTCTCGGGCGATGCCCTCACGAGGCTCTGCATCGCCGGTCTCGGGGTCGCACTGAAGTCGAACTGGGACGTGCAGGGAGATGTCGCAGCAGGGCGGCTGATCCGGGTTTTGCCCGGCTGGGAGCAGGCGCAGAGCGCCGATATCCGCCTGATCACCCCCTCGCGCCGCCTCACCCCCCGCCCCGTGCGCGCCCTGATGCTGGCGCTGGAGGAGGGGCTGCGCGCGGTGCTGGACGGGGAGGGGTGATCACGCCGGAGCGACGTCGGACGGTCCGGGCTGACTTTTCGTGGCGGTCATTCGATCCTGCAACATCGACCATGGCGGATCCGCACTGGTTTCGCGCCCGGCGCCGTGGCAACTTCGATCCTGAAAGGGGCGCTCATGTTCGCGGGTTTTCGTCTTGACCGGGTCGATGTCGCCGAGGCGACCATCAATCTCCGCATCGGGGGCAGCGGGCCACCTTTGCTTCTCCTCCACGGATTTCCGCAAACGCATGTGATGTGGCACCGCGTCGCGCCGCAGCTCGCCGGGAAATTCACTGTCATCTGCGCCGATCTTCGTGGCTATGGCGACAGTTCGAAACCGCCGAGCGCTCCTGATCACGCGCCCTATTCGAAGCGGGCGATGGCGCGCGACATGGTCGAGATGATGGGTGCTCTGGGCTTCGCGCGTTTCCACGTCGTGGGTCATGATCGCGGGGGCCGCGTCGCCTACCGCATGGCGCTCGATCACCCGGAACGCGTGGCATCGCTCGCCGTTCTGGACATCGTGCCCACGGGCGAGATGTTTCGCCGGGCCGACATGGATTTCGGTCTCGGCTACTGGCACTGGTTCTTCCTCGCGCAGAAATACGATCTCCCCGAGCGCGTGATCGCTGCGAATACCGACGGCTTCTTCTTCCATCGCGGACGTGATGTCTTCGCCCCAGAGGCGATGGCCGAGTACAAACGCTGCTACGATGACCCCGCATCCATTCACGCCATGTGCGAGGATTATCGGGCGGGAGCGACATTCGATTTCGCCCTCGACGAAGCGGATCGCGAATCCGGCAACCGCATCACCTGCCCGCTGCTCGCCCTGTGGGGCGAGCGGGGCCACATGCCGCGATGGTATGACGTGCTCGGCATCTGGCGCGACTGGGCCGACGATGTCCGCGGCGGCGGCATCGATTGCGGCCACTACCTCGCCGAAGAGGCGCCGGAAGCGACGAGCGAGGCGCTGATGGCGTTTTTGTCGCCGATGGATTGACGGGGAACCCGCTCACAACATTCGCACGCCATCAGGATGCCGCGTAGCCGACGCAACATATGAGTTTATCTCAGACTTCCAATATCCGTTAAGCGTCCCCAAGGTGACGGACGGCGAAGCGCCCCGTTCCGCGTAATGTTTGAACCGTCGTGGGGTTTGGATTGGACACTTGATCACATCAGGGGCATTCTGAGGGGATATGACCTCCATAAAACTGCCAGTTCCGGTCCTGATACAAAGCATTTCCATATTTTGAAAACGAAGGTTGTATTCGGAGAATAACCGGAATTGTCTGAATGGGCCCGCCCGACCTGACATGTGAGCATCACTCGGCGCGCGTCCGCTGGCGATGGCGCAGCGCCCGCCAGCCGGGAAGGGCGAGGAGCACGAGGGCGGTGATCATCAGGGCGACTGCGATCGGATGACCCGTGAAGAAGGCGGTGAAGCTGCCGTTGGTGATGATGAGACCCTGGCGCAGGCTCATCTCCAGCGTGGGGCCGAGCACCATGCCGATGACCAGCGGCGCCATCGGGTAGCCCTGGCGGCGCAGGATGAAGCCGATCACTCCGGCAACCGCCATGACCAGCAGGTCGAAGGGATTGCCGCGCACGAAATAGACGCCGATGACGCAGAAGACCGCGATCGCCGTCATCAGGAAGGCCTCGCGCATGCGCAGAAGCGGTGCTGCCAGCCGTGATACCAGCATCCCGAGCGGCAGCAGGATCAGGTTGATCAGCAGGAAACCGGTGAAGATCGCGGCGATCAGGGTCGGGTTGCTGGTCATGAGCCGCACGCCCGGCGTGACGCCATGCAGCGTCAGCGTGGCGAGCATCACGGCGGTGATGGCGTCACCGGGGATCCCGAGCGCCATGGTCGGCACCAGCGCGCCGCCCGTTACCGCGTTATTGGCCGATTCCGAGGCGATGATCCCGTCCGGCTCACCCTTGCCGAAATCGTCCCGGCGCGGCGAGGAGCGACGCGCTTCGGCATAGGAGATGAAGGCCGCCGTCGCCGCCCCCGTTCCGGGCAGGACGCCGACGCCGCAGCCGATGGCGATCGACTTGGCGAGCCCGCCGAGGCGACCCTTCCAGGCGCGCAGCTTCGGCAGGACGATCCCCTCGAAGGCCACCAGAAGCGCGGCGCCGTCGATCCGGCGCGAGGCGCGCAGCAGCACTTCCGACAGGGCGAAGACGCCGATCACCACGGCGAGCAGGTCAAAGCCGGCGATGAGGTTGAAGGCGCCGAAGGTGAAGCGCCCTTCACCGGTAATCGGGTCCCCGCCCACGCTCGACAGGAAGATGCCGATCACGCCGGCGAGCAGCCCCTTGATCATCGAGCCTTCCGAGACCGAGACGATACAGGTGAGCCCGAGCAGGATCAGGGCGAAGGTCTCGATCGGTCCGAAATTCAGCGCGAATGCCGCGACCTGCGGCGCCGCGAGGATGAGAAGAATCGCCGAGACGATGCCGCCGGCAACCGACGCCAGCGTGGCCCAGCCGAGCGCCAGCCCGGCCTCGCCACGCTGCGACATCGGGTAGCCGTCGAGGCAGGTCGCTGCCGATTGCGGCGTGCCGGGCGTGTTGATCAGGATGGCGGAGATCGATCCGCCATAGACCGAGCCGGCATAGACCGCGAGAACGAGCAGGATCGCCGCGATCTGCCCCATGCCGAGCGTGAAGGGCAGGATGATCGCCACCGCAACGGTCGAGCCTATCCCGGGCAGGGCGCCAAGAATGATACCGAGCATCGTCCCCAGAATGAGGACCGCGACACCCTCAAGCGTGAGGATGAGGCCGAGAGCCTGTGGCAGCATTTCCAGCATGCGGGATCCTCACAGCCACCAGAAGAAGGGCGATGCCGGCAATGGCATCTTCAGAACCCGGTTGAACAGGATCAGCAGCACCGCCGGCGCCCCGATCGCAAAGGCCGCAATCGTCGCGACATGCCGCTGGCCGAGGGCNAGCAGCGACACCGTGCAGAAGGCGACGGAGGTGATGAAGAANCCCAGCCGGGTGAAGAACACGGCATAGAGCACNACGGCGACGACCAGCGCACTGATGCGCCACGCCGCCGGTTCCTGCGAGGGCGTGCCACGCCGGATCGCGGACGCAATCTCCAGGGCCGCGAGCCCGACCCAGATAATCAGGACGATACGCGGGAAGAAGGTCGGGTCGAAAGCCGGCGGCAGGTCGGGACTGCCCCCGAACGTCGTGGCCAGAAGTGCCGCGCCGGTCAGAAACAGCGCGATCGCGACGAGCGCGCGCTCGTTCATCAACGCCAACATCGCAAACTCCCGGTTACCGCCTTGGCCGGCAGGGCAGGGGTTGCCGGGGCGCAGACCGATCGCGGCGCGCCCCGNCGGGTTTTTCCGGGATCGGGCCTCAGAGGCCTGCGGCTTCGATCAGGGCGCCGTTGGCTTCGTATTGCGCCCGGAAGAAGGCATCGAATTCCTCCGAATCCTTGAAGTCGATGACCGTGTTGGTGCGCTCGGCAAAGGCCTGGAAGCCGTCCGAATTCACCGCCTGCTCGCAGGCATCGGAGAGGCGCGCCGTCACCTCCGCATCGACACCTGCCGGTGCGAACAGGCCGCCCCAGAGATAGAGCTCGTTCAGGGGCGCCTCGATACCGACTTCCGCAGCCGTGGGAACATCGGGGAAGTTTTCGAGCCGGCTGTCGTTGAAGACCACGAGCGGGCGGAAATCGCCGCTGGCCATCAGCAATTCGGTGTCACCGAAGAACTGGATGGTGCCCGCTGCCATGCCCTGCAATGCCGGGCCGGAACCCTGGAAGGGGAGGTGGCGCACCTTGTCGAGCACGCCCAGGCCGGAAAAGGCCGCGACCATGGTCAGATGCGTGATCGCGCCGGGCCCGGAGGAGCCGTAGAGATATTGCCCCGGGTTCTCCTCGACGGCAGCGACCACGTCCTCGATCGTCTCGAAGGGGCTGTCGGCATTGACGAAGAACAGGGTGGGCGAGGCCGCGACCGAGCAGATCGGCGTCCAGCTGTCCGCGCCATAGGGCGTCTCGCGCACCTGCGGCTGGATGGTGGCAACGGTGATCGACCAGTAGCCGAGCTGATAGCCGTCCGCGCGCTGACCCGCGAGTGCACCCGCAGCAACCGTACCGGCGCCACCGGCAGTGTTCGAGACGAAGACATCGCCGCCGATCGCTTCAGCGAAATGCGGCGCGAAGGCGCGCAGCAGCAGATCCGTACCACCGCCCGCATTGAAGGGCACCACGAGATTGATCGGGCGCTCCGGAAAGGCCTGGGCGGCGGTTGCGCCCGTGAGCAGGGCAACGCCTGCACCCAGTGCGAAAAGGTGTTTGCTGATCGACATGTTTCCCTCCCTCAAGGTGAATTCTCTTGATTGGTATCGTTATCAATTGAGATGATAACGTTGTCATTTCAGATTTCAACGATTAAACGATGAGACTGAACGCCAATCCGGCCTTGGTGGCCGGCGGCCTGGAGTATCCGATGAGGTGGCATGTCGGGCCCTGACATTTCCCCACCCACCGCACGCGATGTCGCGGCGCGCGCCGGCGTTTCCGTGATCACCGTGTCACGTGTGATGCGCGGTGCGCCCAACGTCTCGCCGACATTGCGCGAGAAGGTGCGTGTAGCGGCGCGCGCTCTCGGCTATCGACCCAATCGCGTGGCCGGTGCGCTGCGGGCGCGCGAGACGGACCTCGTGGCGGTGATCGTGCCCTCCATGAGCCACAGCGTCTTTCCCGAAGTCATCGACGGTATCGATCACGGCCTCTCCGGTACGCATTTGCGCACGGTGCTCGGCATCACCCACTACGACCAGGCCCGCGAAGCTGTGATCCTGCAGGATCTGATCGCCTGGAATCCGACTGCGGTGATCATCAGCGGGCTGGAGCATCATCCCGAAGTACGGGCGATGCTCCATGCCGCCTCGTGCCCCGTCGTCGAGGTGATGGATGTTGACGGGGATCCGATCGATCTCTGCGTCGGCACGTCACAATACGAAGCGGGGGAGCTGATGGCCGCGCATCTGGTGGAGACCGGGCGCAGGCGCATCGGTTATGTCGGTGCCTGGGGCGAACGACCGGATCGTTCGCGCAAGCGCCGCGAGGCCTTCGCTGCCGCACTCGCCCGGCGCGGGCTGGATCTCGCCGTGCATATCGAGGATGCGCCTTCGTCCCTGATCACCGGGCGCACCGGCTGCGCTGCCATCCTGGCTGCCCGCCCCGATCTCGACGCTATCCATTTCGCCAATGACGATCTGGCGCTCGGCGCCCTTTTTCATTGCCTTGAGAGCGGGATCGCCGTGCCGGATGATCTTGCACTCGCAGGCTTCAACGGGCTTGATCTCGTCGCAATGATCAATCCCCGCCTCACGACCATCGTCACCCCCCGTTTCGAGATGGGGGCCAACGCCGCGCGCATGTTACGCCGCCGGCTCTTTCCCGACCGGCAGGACGATACGAACGCCATGACATCCGCGTTGCCCGCCGGAGACATCTGGCATCTGCCTCTGCAACTGGTGCGCGGTGGAACGACCTGAATCTCTGCGGGGATCCTATATCAGGCAGCCCCTCCCCGCTTGATGCTATGGCAGTCCGTTATCCGCATCGTTCCAAACCGACCACCGAAAAACTTCCCAGTTTCATCAAGCCGGGATTTACGCCGGTGACGACGATGGATGGCTCGCCAGAAAATCGAGATCCAGCCGCGGGCTACAGTCGCCCGGGCCGCTTGAGGAAGGCCAGCTTCCGGAAGGCCACAGCGGGCTAGCGAATGTCCGACAAGGGGGGGCTCTAGACGCCGTCCAGATCAGGCTGCCGGTAACGGCAGCTGTTCACTACTCGCTCCAGGTTATTGCTCAACGCATCATTCTCTCCGTCAGCCGGTATCCACCTGACGCAATGATACTCTAGAAGCGGTCGGATCAGAAGGCTCCGGAAGGTGACGGTCGGTGATATGACCCCCTTGCGGATATTCAGCCCGCATGGGCCGCTGTCGGAAAGCGGCTCGAGTGCCGGTTCGAGAGTTTCGGGGCTGGCAATGCCTGGAACAGCTTGTCGAAGTGCCTTGGAGCAAAGTCGGCATTGGAGCGTTGGGCATGGAGCATGTGCTCATGCACATGAGCCGATGAGGAGACCGCTCATGTCTGACCGTCATCCTGCCGTCATGGCCGCGACCGGCTCGAGCGAACACGCGCAGTTCATGAAAGACGTGGTCGCCGGGCTTTCGCGCCAGCGAAAATCCGTTCCCGGCAAGTACCTGTGGGACGAGACGGGCTCGGATTTCTTCGATCGGATCTGTGCCACCGGTGACTACTACCTCACCCGCTGCGAAACCGCGCTTCTGGAGGAGACCGCGGGCGAAGTCACCGCATGCGTCGGGGAGGACGTGTCGCTGGTCGAATACGGTTCTGGCGCAAGCCGCAAGATTCGCGTTCTTCTCCATGCGATGACGAAGCCGCGTCGCTATGTGGCGATCGACATCTCGGATGAATACCTCCACAGTGCAACAAGGCGAATTGCAGCGGAGTATCCCGCGCTCGATGTGTTGCCGGTCGTTGCGGATTATTCGCTCCCCATCGATTTGCACGATGGCATGGGCGGCAGCACGGCTCTGGGCTTCTTCCCCGGTTCGACGATCGGCAATTTCGACCAGGAGGGCGTCATTGCGTTCCTCCGACGAGCGCGCATGACGCTCAATGGCGGATGGTTTCTCGTCAGCCACGACACCAATCGGGATGCGGATTCTCTGCGACGCGCATACGGGGAGGCAGACGGCCTGATGCCGGCGCTTCACCTCAACCTCCTCGCCCACGTCAACCGGGTCTTGGGGGCGGATTTTACCCCCTCCGACTTTCGACACGAGGTCCGGATCGAGGCCGATCCGTTGCGCGTCGAGGCCGGTCTCGTCGCAAGGCGCGCGACATCGTGCCGTGTCGGCGGCGAGAGCTTCACCTTTGCGCAGGGGGAAAGGCTGCACACCGACACGTCGTACAAGATGGATGAAGAAACCTTCAAGCGGCTCGCATACACGGCCGGCTGGAAGGCGCATCGCTCCTGGATGGGAGCGGATGGAAGACTCGCGCTGCACCTGCTGGTCGGCAGCGCGTGAGGGTGACCGCCTGCACGCGACGGCGCGCGCGGATAATCTCAATGAACGCAATGCTGCAATGGCGGTTGAAGACGAGCCCCTAAGCCGGAGCATAGCGGGCGACATCACGCGGAATGAGCGGCGGCAGTTCAAGCGCTGCCGAGTTTCGAGCGGAGCGCCCGACGCGAATTCCGCTTGACAGACAATCGCCTCTGTCAGAGCATTTGACTAAGCGCTTAATCAAAGAATAGCGCAGCATCAGGAATACGCAACAGGGACCCGTGCGCAGGATGGCCAAGGCTGCCACATCACCCGTCACGCAACTTCCTCGAGCCGGGCTGGATCCGGACTCGGTCGGGGAGCGCCGCGAGACGCCCGAACTTATTCTCGATGCTGCGGAGGCGGTCTTCGCCGATAGCGGCTTCGACGGCGCGACCACGCGGGCGATCGCGGAGGCCGCCGGCGTCAATCCGGCCCTGATCCACTACCATTTCAAGAGAAAGGAGCAGCTCTTCGAAGCGGTCTTTGCCCGCCGCTCGGAGGAGATCAACGCCCGTCGGCGCGCACTTCTGGCTGCGGTCATGGCGCGTGGGGAGGAGGCGGGGCTGGAGGAAATCTTCGTCGCCTTCCTGCGCCCCACGGTGGAACTCGGGCGGGCGCGCTCGGGACAGGGGCGCCATTATGCGCGGATCGTGGTGCATGTGGCGAGCGGCACGGACGAGCGCTCGCGTCGTCTCACCAGCGCACGCTACGACGCGATCGCACATGATTTCATCGACGCGATCGAGATGCGCGTCCCCGGGATCGACCGCGAGGCCGCGACCCGGGGCTATCTCAATGCGGTCGCCATAGGCCTCTCGCTGATGGCGCCGACCGGGCGCGCACGGGCGCTCTCGCAGGGCGCCTGCAGGGACGATGTCGACATCCTCGTTCACGATGCGGCGGCTTTCATCGCCGCCGGGATCGAGGCACTCGCAAGCCGTTGCGCGCAAAAGCGCAAAGGCAGTTCACGATAAGCAGAATCCGCCCGGCAGAAGAATCGGGCGGCAACATTCAAGGGAAGGAAACCAAGATGAGAGACAGCTTCAAGCATTCTGTCGCGGCCATTGCACTCGGGGCGGCGCTCGCCGTGCCCATGCAGGCCAGCGCGCAGCAAGAGATACCGGTCACCGTGGTGAACGGTCATCCGCCGATTTTTCTGTGGGTCCAGCAACTCACGGAGACTTTCATCCCGACCGTCGATGCGGCGCTCGAGGGCACGCCCTACCGGATCGCCTGGACGGAGGCCTATGGCGGTACGCTCGCAGCCGTCGGCGGCGAGCTCGAAGCGCTGGAGGACGGCCTCGCCGAGGTCGGCGTCGTGCCCACCGTGTTCGAACCCACGTCGCTGCCCCTGCAGAATGTCAGCTACTTCACCCCCTTCTCCACCCCAGATGCGCGGCTCGTCCTCGATTCCGTGAATTCGCTGCACGAGAGCATCCCGGGCATGGCCGAGAGCTGGCGCGCCTATGATATCGAATATCTCGGCGGCGGCTTTGCGCTGGACAACTACCTCTTGATGACGACCTTCCCCTTCGAGAGCCTCGATGATCTCGAAGGCCGGCGCATCGCGGCTCCGGGGCCTGCGGTCAACTGGCTCGAGGGCACCGGCGCCGTCGGTGTCGCGGGCAATCTCACCACCTATTACAACGATATCCAGACGGGTGTCTTCGAAGGTGTGATCGTGTTTCCGACCGCCGCTGCGCCGGCGCGTCTGCATGAAGTCGCGCCCTATGTGACGATCACAAATTTCGGTGCGCAATATGCGGGTTCCGTCGTCTCCAACGGGCCCTGGTTCGATGCGCAGCCGGCCGAGGTGCAGGATGCCCTGCGCGCTGGCGCCGAGGCCTACACGCAAGCCTATCTCGAGGCCCAGGCGGCGCGGGTGACGGCGGCCATGGAGACGCTGGCGAGCGGTGAGGGCGCCGTGACCGAGCTCTCCGACGAGGAGCGTGCCCGCTGGGCTGCGGCGCTGCCGGATATTGCCGGCCAATGGGCCGAGAATGCCGATGGTCGCGGCCTGCCCGGCACCGAGGTCCTCGACGCCTATATGGATCTGCTGCGCGAAGCCGGTGCGCCGCTGCCGCGCGACTGGTCGCAGCGCTGATCCGCTCACACAAGGCGATGGCGGGGCGCGATTGCGCGCCCCGTCCCGATCCATCCCTGAACGGGTGAGGCCATGGCCGCGACCGAAGACCTGCGCACGGGGATACGCCTCGTCGATGCCAGCGCACGCCTGCTCGACCGCGTGACGGCGCTGATGAGCGTGCTGGGCACCGTCACGATCCTCATCGTGATGCTCCTGATCAGCGTCGATGTGGTGGGGCGTTTCTTCTTCGGGCGCCCGATCGCGGGCGTGCCGGAAATGGTGGCGATGTCGATCCTCGCGATCGTCTTCCTGCAGATCGCCAACACCCTGTCGCGCGGCAAGCTCACGCGCAGCGATGCCTTTCTGGGATTCGTGCGCAATCGAAACCAGCGCCTCGGCGACGGGCTCGATGCGCTGATGCATGCGGCGGGGGCCTTTCTCGTCTACGTGCTCGTGACCGCCTTCCACCCGCTTTTCCTGCGCAGTTACGGGCGCAACGAGATGGTCGGGACCGTGGGGCAGTTCATGGCGCCGATCTGGCCGGTGCATCTGATCGTGCTCGTCGGCTCGGCGATGCTGCTCGCCGTCTTTCTGATGCGCACCCTGTGTCTCGCCATCCGCGCCTGGAACGGAGTGACGGCTGATCGCGACCGCAGCGGGGAGGGCGCGTCATGAGCGGTATCGAGATCGGCCTGGCCTCGCTCGCGGCACTGCTCGTCCTGATCTATGCCGGCCTGCATGTCTCGATCGCGCTGGCGCTCGTCAGCTTCTTCGGGATCTGGGCCTTGCGCGACAATCCCGATCATGCCGCGCGCATTCTTTCGCTTGCCGCACGCGAGAGCATTTCCAGTTATCTCTTCGGCGTGGTGCCCCTGTTCGTGCTGATGGGGCTCGTGGTCAGCCGGGCGGATATCGGGCGCGATACCTTCGACGTGGCCAACCGCGTNTTTCANCGCCTGCGCGGTGGTCTGGGCATGGCGACGGTGGGGGCGAATTCCGTCTTTGCGGCGATCACCGGCATTTCCATCGCCTCGGCTGCGGTCTTTGCCAAGGTGGCCGTTCCGGAAATGGTGCGCATTGGCTATACGCGCCGCTTCGCTGCCGGTGTTGTCGCGGGCAGCTCGATCCTCGGCATGATGATTCCGCCGAGCCTGCTGCTGATCCTCTACGGGATCATCGCCGAACAATCGGTGGGGCGGCTGTTCATTGCCGGGATCATGCCCGGCCTGCTGCTCGCCTTCGCCTTCTGTGTGGGCATCTATCTGATGGCGCGGCTGGCGCCGGGCTTCACGGGCACGCCGATCCCGCAGGAGGCGCGCAAGATCAGCCTGCTGGCCATGATCGGCGATTCCAGCGTCAAGCTGGTGCCGATCGTGCTGCTCGTGGGCCTCGTTCTCGGCGGGATCTACGGCGGTATCTTCACGCCGACCGAAGCCGGCGCCATCGGGGCACTCGGCGCCATCGTCATCGCCGTTGCCAAACGCCGGATGGGGCCACGCACCCTGTGGGGCGTGACGCTGGAGACGGGGCACATCACCGCTGCGATCTGCTTCCTGATCATCGCCGCGACGATGTATTCGCGCATGCTGGCGCTGTCGGGCCTGCCTGTCTTCCTGACCCAGTGGATCATCGGGGTCGATCTCGGCATCTACGGCTTCCTCGCCTTCTATGTGCTGGTGCTGATCCTGCTCGGCACCATCCTCGACAGTTCCTCGATCATGCTGATCACCCTGCCGCTGGTGATCCCGATCGCGAGCGCCTTGCAGATCGATCTGATCTGGTTCGGCATCATCACGGTGCTCGCCGTCGAGATCGGCCTGCTGACGCCGCCGCTCGGCCTGTCGGTCTATGTCATCAAGGGTGCGCTCGATGATCCCTCGATCTCGCTCAACGACGTCTTCATCGGCGCCGCGCCCTTCGCGCTGATCATGCTCGTCATCCTCATCCTGATCATCGCCTTCCCGCCGATCGCGATCGGCCTGCTGTGAGGCGAGGCGTCACGTTGTCAAAGGAGCCCGTATCGCCATGCGCATCATCGATCTCTCCGTCCCGCTGGAATCGGGTATCGCCTCGGATCCGCCGGGCTTCGAGCCGAAGATCACCTATCTCGACCACCAGACCACCGCCGGGCAGGTGACCGGGTTCTTCCCGGGCATGGAGGCGAAGGATCTGCCGGGCGGCGAGGGCTGGGCCATCGAGAAGCTCGAACTGATCACCCATAACGGCACGCATCTCGATGCCCCCTATCACCACCATTCCACCATGAATGGCGGCGAGCGGGCGATCACCATCGACGAAGTGCCGCTCGAATGGTGCTTCCAGCCCGGCGTGAAACTGGATTTCCGGCATTTTCCGGATGGCTACGTCGTCACGCCCGGCGATCTCGAAGCGGAGTTCAAGCGTATCGGCCACGAGCCGCAACCGCTCGAAATCATCGTCGTCAACACGGCGGCGGGCGTGGCCTATGGCCAGCCGGATTATATCNATCGCGGCTGCGGCATGGGACGTGATGCGACCCTGTGGCTGCTGGAGCGCGGCGTGCGCGTCACCGGCACGGACGGCTGGAGCTGGGACGCGCCGTTCTCGCATACGCGCAAGCGCTGGCTGGAGACGTACGACCCTTCCATCGTCTGGGAGGGGCATCGCGCCAGCATGGATATCGGCTACTGCCATATCGAGAAGCTGACCAATCTCGACCAGCTGCCCGATACGGGTTTTCGCATCTCCTGCTTCCCCTTCAAGATCCGCGCCGCCTCGGCGGGCTTCGTGCGAGCCGTCGCCATTCTCGACGCCTGAAGCCGCCCGGCGCGACGCGTCATCAAGAACGCATGACCACACTCTCGAGGAAACACCCCATGGCCAAGGCATCCCGCAAAGTCATCATGACCTGCGCCGTCACCGGCGGCATCCACACCCCCACCATGTCGGAAGGGCTGCCCTACAAGCCCGCCGACATCGCCTCGCAGGCGATCGCGGCTGCGGAGGCCGGGGCGTCGATTCTGCATCTGCATGCGCGCGATCCGCAGGACGGGCGCCCGACGCCGGATCCGGACGTGTTCATGCAGTTCCTGCCCACCATCAAGCAGAACAGCGATGCGGTGGTGAACATCACCACGGGCGGCGGGCTCGGCATGACGGTCGAGCAGCGTCTCGCGGCGCCGTTGCGCGCGGCGCCGGAAATGTGCTCGCTCAACATGGGATCGATGAATTTCGGCATCTTCCCGATGGCGGCGAAATACAAGGACTGGAAATTCGAGTGGGAGAAGCCCTTCCTGCTTTCCTCGGATGATTTCATATTCCGCAACACCTTCAAGGATATCGCCCATATCCTGCAGGCGCTCGGCGAGGAGCACGGCACGCGTTTCGAGTTCGAATGCTATGATGTCGGGCATCTCTACAATCTGGCCCATTTCGTCGATCGCGGGCTGATCAAGCCGCCCTTCCTGGTCCAGACCATCTTCGGCATCCTGGGCGGGATCGGCGCCGATCCGGACAACCTCACCTTCATGAAGAACACCGCCGACAAGCTCTTCGGCAAGGATTACGTCTGGTCGGTGCTGGCGGCGGGGCGTCATCAGATTCCGCTGCTCACCCAGGCGCTGGTGATGGGCGGCAACGTGCGCGTGGGGCTGGAGGACAGCCTCTATCTCGGCCCGGGCCAGCTCGCCGCGAACAACGCGGAGCAGGTCGCCAAGATGCGCGGCATCATCGAGGCGCTCGATCTCGAAGTCGCCACCCCGTCCGAGACCCGCGAGATGCTGGCGCTCAAGGGCGGCGACCGGGTCTCGTTCTGAATGGAGGATGGTATGGCCAATCCGATCGACGGATTCGTCGTCGACAAGGCGGATATCGCGTATGTCGGCGCCGACCTGCAGCGTCCCGAATGCATCCTGGCCGAGCCCGACGGCTCGCTGTGGAGCGCGGATGCGCGGGGCGGGGTCGTGCATATCCGCCCCGACGGCAGCCAGAGGCTCGTCACCCAGAGTCTCGATTCAAGCTTCGCTTCGAGCGCGGACGAGGAGACCCGTTTCACCGAAGGCACCCTGCCCAACGGGCTGGCCTTCGACGCGGATGGTTCGATCCTGATCTCGAATTTCGGAACCGACCGTCTGGAGCGCATGACCCGGGACGGGGAGACCTCCGTCCTCCTCGACACGATCGACGGCACGCCGATCGGCAAGGTGAATTTCGTCCTGCGGGATTCGCGCGGGCGGATCTGGCTTACCATCTCCACCCGCATCAGGAACTGGATGCGCGCGATCAGCCCGAATATCGCCGATGGCTATGTTGCCGTGCTCGACGAGAACGGCGCGCGCATCGTCGCCGACGGCTTTCATTTCACCAACGAGATCCGTTTCGATGCAAGCGAGGAATGGCTCTACGTGGTCGAGACGACCGCGCGCCGGATCACCCGGATGCGGATCGGGGAGGCGGCGCAGGTCACGCAGCGGGAGGTGTTCGGTCCTGCCGATACGGGCGGCTTCATCGACGGCATCGCCTTCGATTCATACGGCAATCTGTGGGGCACGCATGTGATGTCCGATCGCATCTTCGCCCTCACCCCGCAGGGCGAGATGCGCATCATCCTCGATGATGATCGCCCGGAGCCTTCACAGCGCCTCTACGATGCCTTTGCCCGCGACGCGGTGACACCCGAACTGATGCTCGCCTGCGGCGGCGAGATCGCGCCCTGGTTCGCCTCGATCACCTTCGGCGGCCCTGATCTGCGCAATGTCCATATCGGCTCCCTGCGCGGCACCCGCATCCCCTGGTTCCGCTCTCCGGTGCCGGGCCTGCCGATGGCGCATTGGGGACGAGCCAGCGGCGACCGATGACACGATGGCGATCTCGATATCCGCCAGCCCGGNCTGCTCCGGCGAGTGACTTTGTCGACTGCGCCCGGACCGCGTCAACGCCTCGAATACTGCAAATGGCTTCTCCCCGAGGCTGGCGGTCGATATCGGATGGTCTCTTTACCGCCCTCTTGAGTCCGACGCATATACAACTTAAAAACAGTAAATCTGCCTCAATGATATTAATTGATTGATAGACTGCATGGTTAAGTCTCCTTAATCCAGGCAAACGCATGCAAACAACCCCGTCACACATTCGTGAACACAGGTATCTCCCATCCTGCGGATGAAGATCCCATGCCGTTCGTCTTCCATGGTCACGAATGCAAAAAGCTGAGTGATCATCAATCCGGCAAACGCGGATGCACCGTCGGCAACAAGAACAGGTGCAGCGCGGAAGGAAACCTCGAAGGAGAGACGTGCATGACCAGCAAAATGAAACTCGCCGCGCTCGCCGCCGGCGTCAGCATTACCGTTCTCGCCGCTCCCGCTGCGCAGGCGCAGCAGTTGCGCATCATGACCGGCCCGCAAGGGGGCGTCTGGTATCCGCTCGGTGGCGCATTCGCCAATATCATGGGAGATCGTGACTTCACGATGCAGGTAATGCCCGGAGCGGGCATCGCAAATGTGCGCGCCGTCGCCACCGGGCGCACCGATTTCGGATTCGGCAATTCCATCTCGACGGTGGACGGCGTCGCCGGGCGCGCGCCTTTCGACGAACCGCAGGAGAATGTCTGCAACGTCGCGACGCTCTATCCGCAATTCTTCCAGATCGTCGCACTGGCGGATGCCGGGGTTTATTCGATCGAGGACATGGCGGGCCAGGCGGTTGCGATCCAGCCACGCGGTAATACGGCGGAATTCGCCACCGCACAGGCGCTGGAAGTGGCCGGCCTCGCCTACGACGATCTCGGGCGTGTCAGCCACGTTTCCTACACCGACGCGGTCTCGCTCATGCGCGACAACAACGCCCAGGTTTTCACGCTGGGCACAACGATCCCTGCTTCCTCGGTGATGGATCTCGCCTCGTCACGAGACATCCGCATGGTCGGGATGTCGGACGAACAGATCGAAGCCATGCGGGAGCTCAACCCCGGCTATTCGGCGCTGATCATTCCGGCCGGCACCTATCCCGGCCAGAACGAGGATGTGCAGACGGTGGGCTACGCCACGCACATCATCGCCCGCTGCGATCTCGACGAGGACGTGGTTTACAACCTCCTCGAAGGCATCGTCGAGAACATCGATGATCTTGCCGCCATCGTACGCGTGATGAGCGACACCACCGTCGAACTCATGGCGGAGGATATCGGCGTGCCGAAGCATCCCGGCGCGATCCGGTTCTATTCGGAACGCGGCGCCGTGTGAGTCGCAACCGGGCAAGTCGCCCGCAGGCGCGAACAACGATCGCTTTCCCGATCATGTTGTGCATCGGCGTAGGGGTTCGGCGCCGACCGGCGCAGGGTGCCGGATTGAAAGCGGTGCTCTGTGAGGGATCAGGGTACGGATCGGGGGGGCTCGTCGGCGCTTTTTCACAGTCAAAAACCGCACGTAAACTCTATGCCGCTGAAAATTGATCCAACGGCGATTTGATGCGCAGCCGGTGCGGTCGTCCTCTCGGTCAGCAATGGATTCGCGTTAAAACGCATGTGCCCGCCTTGGTCCGAAAGCGCTGACAGGTTCGGGGTGGGCACTCGTTCACAGTTCATATCGGCACTTCCTGGAGAATCGCAATCGGACTCTACGATTGCTTAATGGCAAAGCTTGTCGGATCGGCTGGATCTGAATTGCCAGATAATTCATCGCAAGAAATTTTTGGCATGAATATTTATTAATATTCCATCGTTGGAACCGTTTAATATTTTGCGAGTTGCTCAAAAACGATGTCGCATCCCTTATCGATCTCTAATTCGGATGACGACTTTAGCAAGTAAAAGTGATTGAGCTCATGGAGCCTCCAGGCGGCTTGCGTCACGAATCCTTGCATCACGAATTCTTGCGTCACGAATCCTTGCGTATTGAACTGGAGATGGACCATGAGCAACCACACGCGGGAAGGCGAAAGGCCGTATTCAGCCTCGCCGGATCAACAGAAGAACACCGGCGGTGACGTCAGGGCCGAGGCTGAGCGCACCGGCGAACAAATCAGGCACCAGGGCGAGGAGATCGCATCCGCCGCCAGGGAAACGGCGACCGGCTTCGCGCGCGACCAGAAGCAGGCCGGGGCCGCCGGCATCGACAGCGTGGCGCGTGCCGTCGACAAGGCTGCGGACGAGCTGGAGGAGACTTCCCCCGAACTCGCTCGACACACCCGCGACGCCGCCGCGCAGGTCCACAGCTTCTCCGAAAGGCTGCGCGAAAAGAGCATCGGCGGGATCGTCGACGATCTGACCGGATATGCAAAGCGTGAACCCGCCGCATTTCTGGGCGTCGCAGTCGTTGCCGGTTTCGCTCTGTCGCGATTTCTCGGTGCGCGCACCGAGAGTGGCGATGACGCCGGAAACGGGCACCAGCGTGACGGCATGAATCGGGGAGGCGCTGCACAAAGGGGGGCCGGGGCTGGCATGAATGCCGGCGCGCCTGCGTCCATGAGCAACGAGAATCGCAACGACCATACGGCGGGGAGGCTTTGATGAGCGGTAAATCCATCCCCGAGCTCTTCAGTGAGCTCGTCGATCACCTGCCGCGGCTCTTCCGCAAGGAAATGCAGCTGGCAAAGGCTGAAGCCACAGAGAAGGTCCAGCAGGCGACCGGGGCCATCGTCTACATGGCGATCGGAGGAATCGTGCTTCTCGCCGCCCTGATCATGCTGCTGCATGCCATCGTCGCATGGCTCGTCGTTTTCGGCATCGACGTCGAGTGGAGCACTCTGGTCGTGGCCGTCGTGGTCGGTGTTCTCGGTGCTGCCCTCCTCCAGAAGGGCATGAGCGACATCAAGGCATCCAACCTCAAACCCAACCGCACCGTCGAGCAGCTGCGCAACGATGCGCACGCGACGAAGGAGCAATTCCGATGATCGACAAGCGCACCCCAGACCCCCGCACCGGCCTCTCGCCCGGCATGACCAAGCCCGGCATGGATAAGCCCGGCAGCAAGCCCGATGTCCAACCCACCGGCATGACAGGGACGTCCACCTTGGCGGGCGGTAACGGCGCAGCTGCAGGCGCCGACCAGGTTTCCATCCGCTCCCGGGACGAGGTCGAGAAAGACCTCAATTCCCTGCGCGAACGCCCGGGTAGCCACAGCGACACCACACCCGCCGAGGCTCGCGCCCGCGCGCATACCGGCGATGTCAGTGGCACGCCGACGGATGAGCGCCGGCGCGAAGTACGCGCCGAGGAAGAGCGTCTCCACGAACAGCGCAAGCGCGACGAGCGCCAGCGCGAGGAGAGCCAGCGGGAGGAGAGCCGTCGCCGTGAACGCGCTGAGAAGGCAAGCGCCCGCAGTCACGACGACGACGACGGCGACAAGTCCAGCGCCGAACTCAAGCGCGAGGTCGAGTCCGAGCGCTCGGAGATCACAGACATCCTCGACGCGCTTCGCGACAAGATGTCTCCCGGTCAGCTCGTCGATCAGGCATTCGATTATGTCCGCAGTTCGGGCGGCGTCGATTTCAGCCGCAATCTCGGGCGTTCCGTCCGCGACAACCCGCTTCCCGTCCTGATGGTCGGCGCGGGCATTGCCTGGCTGATGGCCTCGGGCAATCGCGAACGTCCGGGTTACGGCGATCATCGCGGCGACCGCGCACGCGATCATCGCAGCGCTCGCGACATGGGCAGCGATATTGCCGGGGCGGCAAGGAGTGCGACCGGAGCCGTCGCGGATGCCGCATCGTCCGCCGGCCAAGCCGCCGGCGACGCGTCCCATACGATGTCCGACAAGGCATCCTCCGGCTACGACGATGCCCGGGCACGGGCGGGCGAGATGAGCGACAGCGTCGGCAGATATGCCCGTGACGCCAGCGATCGCGCCGGTGAATATGCGCACGACGCCCGCGACAGCGTCTATCGCGGGGCGGAAGCGGCGCAGCGCGGCTGGGCGCGCATGGCCGAAGATCAACCGGTGGTGCTGGGAGCCATCGGTCTCGCCATCGGCGCAGCGATTGGAGCAGCGCTTCCTGCGAGCCGCACCGAGAACCGCTACATGGGCGAAGCGAGCGATGCCGTAAGGGGCCGCGTCAAGGAAACGGTCGGGCGTGAATACGAGCATGCGAAGGATGTCGCAGGCGATGCCTATGAGGACGTCAAGGACGATCTGGAGGAGCGGGGCTTCTCTGCCAATGCCGCCGGAGACGCTGTCACGTCGGCGGTGAAGAAGGCCGGCAATGCCGCCGACAAGGTGGCCGAGGATGCCAAATCCGATCTCAGGAAGCAGGGAACGGGCTCCGGCGGTTCCGGGTCGAACGGGGCGGCCGGCAAGTCGGCGTAAATCAAGTCGGCGTAAATCAAGTGGGCGTAAATCAAGTGGGCGTCGATGTCGAATAACGCGCCCGGCAAAACCGGCAACGCAGCCGGGAACGGGGTCGCCACCGGGTTCGGCGCCAACGGCTCCGGCGCGTCCAATCCGAACAAGCCCAAGGTCTGAAGGCGTTCGAGATGTCACGGGCGAGCGGCATCAGCAGAGTGGCGACCGCCGCAGCGGTCGCTCTCGTCGGCCTCGTCGCGCTCGGGAAGGGTTCTTCCCGGCCGCGACGAGCGACTTGTCCGCCAACTGCTCGTCAGACAATGCAGATCATCGCGCGCCTTGCGCCGGTCGGTCGAGAAAGAAGCGAACCATCTCGGTGCTGGCATCCGGGCCCGCTGGATCGGCGTAGGACCCGGCATCGTTCCCGCCCGACCAGGCATGGCCCAACCCATCGACCACCCAATGCTCGGACAGGATATTTCCGGCCTCGTCGCTGGTCCGGATAAGACGGAAACTGCGGCCGGCATGCGTGCCCGTCTCCGTAGTCCGGGTAGCCGCCGCGCTGCGGTCGTCTCCGGCGCGTCGGGCGATTGCAACGCCGTTCGACGGGTGCACGGTCCGGTCTGCGGCACCGTGAAACACGATTGTCCGCGGAACGCCGGTCGTGGGCGCGTCCGCCGCTGCGCCCTGTCGGTTGCCGGCCATCGCCGCGAAGGCCGTGGGCACATCGCTGGCCGCTCGAAACGGCAGGCCCGAATGTGCGCCGACGGCTGCAAAGATTTCCGGGTAGGTCTCGCCCAGGATCACAGCCATAGCAGCCCCGGCAGACAGACCCGCCACGAAGACGCGGTCCGGGGAGACGGCGTGTTCGGCCATCGCGGTCCGGGTGATGCCTGCCAGAATCTCCGGCTCACCACGATCGCGGCACTGGTCGCCCTTGCTGAACCAGTTCCAGCAGGTTTGTGCATTCGCGCCGCGGGCCTGTTGCGGGTAGATCACCACCAGGCGATGCTCCTCGGCCAGCGCGTTCATCCCGGTGCCGATGGCGAAATCCTCGGGTGTTTGTGTGCAGCCGTGCAGCATCAGCACAATGCCGTTCAGCCCTTCGCCGGCAGAGGACGGGACGTAGTGGCGATAGGCCCGCCTCCCTGTGCGGCCGGAATGAGTCTCGCTGCGAAACACGGCACCATCTGGCAGGCCGAGGGGCTGTGCCGACTGACCGGGCATGTCTTGCCATGCCGGTGCCAGGTTCAGCCCCTTCATCAGATCGCTCAAAGGCGCGGCACTGCCGTTCGTCTTCGCCGAGAGGCCGTGACGCGAGATCGTGCGGCGAACCAGGTCTTTGGCCGCCTCGATGCGCTTCGGGCATGCGCCGAGGCTTGCCGGGTTCAATGCGCCGGCCTTGAATTTCAACATCTTGTGTTCCTTTGATTGCGGCGCGCACTCAGCGAATGCGGTCGGCGAGTGCTTTCTTGATCTCCGGGCTGGCCTGCAAGGCCCCGAGGACCGTGATCGAACCGATGGTCTGAGCTGCGAGTTCGGGGCTCACGTCGGATGCGATGCGCGCCAGACCCACGACTTTCACATGGAGTATCTCTCCTGCGTCGCGCAGGGCCTCCAGGTCGGCACGCGAGTAGTCTCTCAGTCCCAGCTCCATCGTGTGCCGGTCGACTGATCGCGAGACGATTTCGGCATGCGTATCGAGCTGGTTGCGGATGGCCGTACGGATGAAGTCGCTGCGGTTGGAAAAGAATCCTTCCTGAACCAGAAGATCGATCCGCCCCAGATCGACATAGCCGAGATTGATCGTGATCTTCTCGTTCTCAGGCTGCCGGTCGCGAAGCTGCGTCACTTTACTCATGGTTTTCTCCATCCGTGTGGATGGTATATGGATGTTCTGTCTCGCTGATTCAAGCTGCGATGACACAAATGCATTCGTCCGGTCGTGACCGGGAGCAGATGGCGGGCGGATTCCGGTCGCCACCCCACGCCATCCTACCCGCCTGCAATATCGTTTGCCGCCGGCCTGTCTGCCCGGCAAATCAGGCTATGATGCAGATAACCTTCACCCGAGGCGTGAACCAGCCTCCGAAAGGGGCGCAGTTCGTGCAAGGCTCGGGTGAAGAACTGTGTGGCGGCGGCGCTGGATAGTGCGGTGTCTGTCTCGCAGAGGCAGCCCACGATCACCACTTCGCCACCGGGGTAAAGCGCGCGCGCGACATGGCGGGCCAGCGCCGACAACTCGTCGGGGCTGAGGTAATAGAGAATTTCAGACAATACGATCAGATCGGCCCTGCGCCGGGGCCAGCGGCGCGGGACCTCGACCTGCCGCAACGAAACATTGGGGTAATGCGCGAGGCGTCGCCTGGCCAGGCGCAACGCCGTGGGCGAGAGGTCGAGGCCGAGATACCGGTCGCAGCGGTGGCGCAGTCTGGCGCTGAGCACGCCGATCGAACACCCCACCTCGATTGCGCTGGCATAGCGGGGGGATTGCAGCCCGGCCAGGGTCGCGGCAAATTTCTGCTGCTCATAGGGGCTGGCGGCATAGTTCCAGGGATCGGGGTCGGTGCGATAGAGGCGCTCGAAATGGGCCTGGCGATGTTCGATCATGCCGGCATCTCGCGGATGAAGATCTCGGGGTGATCGAGGAAATGGCGCTGGTGCTCGGGGCACATGACGAAGCCGGTCGGGTCGTCGCTGATCAAGCGCGTCATCTGCGAAGCATGGGCAGCCAGTGCCCGTCGTTTCCGCGCACGGAGTGCGGGCGCGCGGATCAGGACCATTTCGCCGGAGGCCGGTGCCGGAAGCGATGTGTTGAATCGGCCCCAGATCGGATAGGACCAGCGCGCGAGACCGGGGTGCTCGGCGTGCAGCATCGCGGCGATCCGCGCGACCCGCGCGTGGTCGGTATGCGGATCACCTCCCCAGCTGGCCCAGATCGCCCCGGTTTGCGGGCCGATCAGGGGTCGGATCCGCTCGCAAGCGGCGCGGCGCGAGACGTGGCATGCAGGGGCGGAAAGATCGGGGTAGCCCAGCAGCACCGGTGGAGGGCCGGCCCGGCGCGTCAGATGGCGCAATGCTCGCCCCAACTCACGGGCGCGCAGCCGCGCCAGGAGCGCCGGTGGGAAGCGGGCGGAGCGGGGATGCGAGCGGCTGCCATCCGTGATGACCACCACCCGCACGCACAGCCCCGCATCGGCCAGCGCAGCGATGGCCAGCCCGCAGCCGAGCGTTTCGTCATCCGGATGAGGCGCAAGCAGGATAACCTCGCCGCCCCCGGTCAGGGCGCGTGGGTTGACGGGTGCGGCGGATCTGGCGGCAGAGAGGAGGGGTGAGGCGATCACCACATCTCTCCCACGGCTCTGTCGGAGCTTTCCAGCGCTGTCGCGGCACGCAGCATCTTCCCGTCCAGATCGGCCTGACGCAGGAAAAAGGCGAGATCGCGCCGCACCCGGTCCAGCGCCGACCCCTCCATGAACGCAACCGTGCCGACCGCGCGCTCGGCCAGGGCGATGGCGTGCCGGCACGTCACATCGATGGCCTGACGCGCCAGCAGCACGCGGGGCACTGCCAGGGATCCGGGGCGCGAGGCCTCGACGCCCAGCGCCGTCGATTCGAGCCACAGCCGCGCGGTGTTTGCTGCGATGACGAGATCGACGAGCCTTGCGGCGTGCAGGGGTTGCGTAGCGCGCGGCCCCAATACCCGTCGCACCCCCTCGGCCAGGGCCTCGAGCGCGCCCGTATGCAGGGCAAGATAGCGCCAGATGCCGCCCTCGAAATGCGGCTCGCGCAGAAAATCACCGGGCTGGCCCAGAAAATCGGCGCGAAGACCAGTGAGATCATACCCTCCTGAAGCGGTGGCGCGCATTCCACTGACCTGCCAGGAGCCTGGATCTGCGCGACGGGCGTCGGAGACGTCGACCAGCAGCATCTGCGGCACGCCACGATCGTCTCGCGCCGTCACCACAGCGCGCCTCACCAGCCCGAGCCCGGAGCAGAATTTCTTGCGTCCTCGCAACGAGGCACCCATGCCACCACACCCGGTTACCCGCACTGGCGGGTCGGCATCGGCTCCCCAGACGCCATGCAGGACGGCCCCCTCCGTAGCGTCTTGCTGCGTAGCGTCTTGCTGCGCGGGCCCGCCGTAGAGCCGTATCAACCGCAGCGCATTTGCATGCCCCTCGACCAGACGTCCGACCGAAAGATTGGCGCGCCCGAGCGCCCGCAGGATATCGCAGGCCGCCAGCGTATCCCCACCCGGCAGGCAGGCGCGGGTGAGGCGTGCCAGCAGGCCGCTCTCGACAAGTGCCTCGATATCGGCACGCAAATCGCTTTCGCCGCGATCGGTGGCGGCAGCGCGGCGGGCAATGTCGTTGAATACATCCTGTTCCCGGGGGAAGTGCGCGCGCGCGGCAGCCGTATCACTGTGCGGAGTGGGCATGACACATATCCCGAGGGCGAGGGCCGGCATGGTTGCCGAAAGCCGCCCCGCTGGTTCGCGCAAGCCGGGCCAGCAACAATGGCAATTCGCGCTCGGCATCGCTCTGGCGCAGGTGTTGGCGGGCCAGCGCCGGATGCGTCGCCTCCAGATGCTGCCAGAAAGAACCGAAGGTACCGAATTCGTCGGGCCGGGTGCCGCGCCACCTGCCAGCTACAGGTCCCAGAAGCTGGTGCACGACCGACCAGATCGAGGATGGCGCAGGCCAGAGCGAGCGCAATCTGCCCTTGGCATGGTAGCGCCGCGCCAGGCTCTCGGCGGCCTCGAGCCAGTCATCGCAAAACGGGTCTTCCTGCGAGCAGCGCGCGCGCAGGGTGGTGGCCATACCGCCCTCTGCGCGCCCATCGAGCCGACAGGAGGTGATCACCTGCGGGGCCGTGGCATGGCGGATGCGCAAATCCAGCGCCTCGGCCCGCAGGGCCAGCGCGCGATCCTCCGAGACCGGCTGCCAGGGGATCCCGCCCAGCCGCGCAAAGGCCTGTACCGTCAGGGCGATGCTGGCACCCGCGTGATTGCGGTGGCGCGGTACGGGGTCATGCGACAGAGGGTCGAGGTGATTTACCAGCCGGATTGCGGCTTGCGCATACTTCTGCTCGGCAAGGAAGTGCCGCGGCAGCAGCGGGCGCAGTTGGGCGAGTTCATCGGGATCCGGGATGACTGTGCCGAACACGACCTGCGCCCCGATCAACTCGGTCAGATTGGCGGAAATCCATGCGGGATCGACGCGGCTGTCAGCATCGGTTGTCATCAGCAGCCCAGGAGGATGGGGGATGCGCTGCGACAGCTTCATGCCCAGATCGCGTGCGCGCCCGACTCCGCCGCTGCCGGGCGAAAAGCGCAGGTCGAGTGCAAGGTGAGGCAGAGACCGTGCGCGCAAGACCGTTATGGCCTTGCTGACGGTATCGTCGGTGGTGTCGTTGACAATGACGATCACCCCGACAGTACGTCCGGACCGGGCGACGGAATCGGCCATGGCGTGCAAGCAGGCCTCGATCCGTTTGCTCTCGTTTCGGGCAGGGATGATGACGGCGATTTCCCAGGGCTTGCCCGCGCTGCAACCTTGCTCCGCCCGGAGCAGAACGGGTGGCGGCAGCTGGCGCCCGCTCGCATTCATGCGATTCGATCCCAGTAGCGGAGATCACGGCAGGCTTCGACGAACGAGGCGACATCCTCGGCACGCGAAAGCGGAACCATGCCCGCGTCGCGGACCATGTCGGCCGATCCCTTGTTGCTGGCCACCGTTGAAAATCGCACGAAGGCCGGCACCTTTTTGCCCTTCTTCTGGAAAAGCTGCGCGGCGGTGATGTTCGGCAATGCATCGGTCACCTCGAAATAGCCATGTGCGCCATAGCCTCGGGCATGCACGACACGCTCGGGGATGCGTTCGTGGTCGAAATGGAAGATCTTCTCGCGCATGCGGAAGTCTTCCAGAAGTGCCGGGCCGCGCGGGCCTGCACGCAGCGTATTCTGGTTGTCCGGGACAGGGATCCCCTGCGCGGTCGTCAGCCGCTCGCCATCGGGCTCCTGGTGAATCTCACCGCCTGCGCCGCGGCGCAATTTGCGCTCTTTGGTCTCATCCCCGGACTGGGTGTCGGCGGTCGGATGAAAGATCGAATCGTCGGCGGGCATCGCGGCGTTTCCTATTCTGACGTAGTCAGTAGCGCCCAGGAGGGCGTGCGCTCGCCCACGGGTCGAACGCTATGCCGCCAGAGTTTCCAGGCGGTGCGTCATCCCGTATTTGCGCAACTCCGGGAAATGCCGAGGCGTTCCATTTTAATTGGGCAAATAATTGCGGCACGGCAAAGAATCTTCACCGCACCTTTTCTTGGAGAATACGAAGCGCGCACGGGGGTCAATCAAGCAATTTCTAGCAGCGCTTGAAAAGCTTGACGGTGACATCGTTCGATCTTTGGCCAGAACGTGACGCTTGTCACCGACAGCGGAACGGCGGCTTCTCTGGCCGGAATCACAGTACCCACCAGTCCCCTTTCGGCCCTATTGCCAACGATGAAGCTGTAGCAACGCACGGAGCATCATCGCGCAGCCTTGATGATCCGCAACATTCCCCGGACGGCGCTCGCGTGCCCCCAGCCGCCAGCCTGATTGACCGTGCCGGCAAAGTGCAAGCCGTTCCCGGATGATGAAACAGGACGGCGCCGGTCTGGCCCCAGCAGCCTATCCCGCGCGGATCGGTCGGAACGGGGAGGTGCACCATGGCGTCCAGAACTTCTCAGCCCCAGCCCGAAATAGAACTGCCCGGGCCAGAAAAGAAGCCGCCAGTTCTGCTGTGCAAGCAGCCCGTTCAGCAGGGGAGACAATCCCCTTCAGTGAGGCCGCCGGATTTCGGACAGGGGGCTAAGCTGGCATCGACCTGAACTGATGTGAAGACCATATCGATCGCTTATACGAGGGAGCTCTATTCGCCAGAATTCCAGGCGAAGGTCCCCTTGAAGTGCTGAAGTGGCTGCGCCCAGGTTCGCGGGAACGGCGGCTACTGCACGCGCTATCGTCGGCAGCCGCCTATCTCCTTGCGGCCCGAAAATGACGGACGGCGAGGCGCTCCATTCCTCGTATTGATGATCGCGGTTACTCACCCTGAAACGCGGCGGTCTGCATCCGTCATGCAGACGAAACGGAATGACTGTTGTTTCCTGCGGCGTAAAAATGTTGGGAGATTTTCGCGGTTAGCGGTCTTTTCTGGCACGTGGGAGCTGTCGCCATGCCCAACCGCGGACTGGCGTCAGGCCAATCAGTGTTTAGAGTATCACTCCGTCAGGTGGATACTGGCTGACGGAAAAATGATGCGCCAAACAACGACCACGAGCCCCCGGCCTGACTCCGTCAGTTCGGAGCGCGCTCTGGTCGGGCAGGTGTTGTTGCCAAGGATCGAATAGACCGGGCAAGAGCCGAGGAGGCCGGTCGCCAATGGAACGATCCCGATCGACCACCACAGCGTTTGCGGACCAAAGAACACGAGCAGGAGCAGATCGGGGTGGGATTGCAGACAGACGGGTTTGCAGCGTCTATTTTGGGAAAAGTACGGTACTACAGGGGATAAAATGATCATTCCTAAGCTCCGCGTCGCACGCCCGACTGATGACATCGAAGCACTCATTCCGTTTTACAGAGACGGACTGGGCTTTGATATTCTCTACCGATTTGAAGGTCACGACGGCTTCGATGGTGTGATGCTTGGCCGTTCCGGTGCACCGTATCATTTCGAGTTCACTAGATCGCATGGGCACGCTGCTGGTCGGGCGCCGACACAAGATAACCTTCTAGTATTCTACTTGCCGGAACCAGCCGAATGGCAGGCGGCAATTAATCGAATGGAGGATGCCGGGTTTGTGGCCGTGCGGGCATTGAATGCATATTGGGATCGCTCCGGCCGCACGTTCGAAGACCCAGATGGCTATCGCGTGGTCATCCAGCGAGCCAGCTGGAGCTTTTAGGGCATGTCTGCTCTGCAGGAACGTCGCTGTTTGCGGCGATGACGGGAAGGGGCCGCTGTGGAATGGCATCTGCCCACCATCCGTTTCCACAAGCGGATCGTTTCCTTCCGGCCCCGCTCCCGACCGACGGTTAGGCGCCACCATTCAGCCGCCTTGGCGCGCTGACCGCGGAGCCTTCACGATGGCCCAGCGCTCAACCGGTCGCGTCCGGCACGTTGGCTCTGCGAGCCTGAAAACGGCTTGCTGACCTTGCCCGGAGAATGTCGCCGGTGGATGTCGATCGAAACGGGACAGGGATCGGATTCCTTGGGAAAATAAACTTTAAATTGCCTGATATTATGATTTATTACTATTGATGATAAATATAGACGCCGATCTGCCTTTGAAGGTGTCTTGCGAAGCAGGCAGCTTTTGACGCACCCTGTATCGGCGATCAGCCTGGTCGAAATCCGCGAGAGGTGATCGGGAATTCGCGGCAGGATGGAACCCCCGATTTGTGGCGCTGCCGGTTGCTCCCCGCCTGAGGGCTGCCGACCCACAGCAAAAGAGAGTTCGCGATGACATCCCCCCCTGAAAGAGTGACGAAGGTGACATCGAGCCATTGGGGAGCCTTTGAAGTTGATGTCGAGGGCGAACGGATCGTTGCGACCCGCCCCTTTGCCGATGATCCACATCCCTCTGCGATACCCGATATCCTGCCTGCGGCAGTCCACCATCGTTCAAGGGTTTTGCAACCCGCTATCAGGCGCAGTTGGCTCGAGCGCCGAGAGCGAGGGGGGCGCGGGGAGGATGACTTCGTCGACATGCCCTGGGACGAAGCGCTGGATATCGCGGCGGTCGAGATCGATCGCGTGCGCAAGGCCCACGGCAACGAAGCGATCTTCGGCGGCTCCTACGGCTGGGGCTCTGCCGGGCGCTTTCATCATGCGCAGAGCCAGGTCCACCGGTTTCTCAACTGCATCGGCGGCTATGTCGCCTCGTTCGGCAGCTATTCCACCGGCTGCGCACAGGCCATCATGCCGCACGTGTTCGGGGAGAATTTCCTGAAATTCCTCTACGAACACCAGGACGGCTGGCCGACGATCCACGACCACACGCTGACGCTGGTCATGTTCGGGGGCATCAACCCGAAGAATTCGCAAGTCAGCATGGGCGGGGTGACCGAGCACGAAACCGCGGACTGGTTCACCCGCTTCGCCGCACGCGGCATGCGCTGCATCAATATCGGCCCGCAGCGCAGGGATGCGCCGGAGGGGTGTGAATGGATCCCGCTTCGCCCCGCTTCGGACACGGCACTGATGCTGGCGCTTGCGCATGTGATCGAGATCGAGGGGCTGAGCAACCACGATTTCCTCGCGCGCTGCACCACCGGCTTCGATCGCTTCCGCCCCTACCTGATCGGCGAAAGCGACGGGCAGCCGAAATCGCCGGAATGGGCGAGCCCGCTTTGCGGCGTCGATCCCGAAACGATCCGCAGCCTCGCCCGCCGCATGGCATCGACGCGCACGCTGATCACGGTTGCCTGGTCGCTTCAACGGGGCGAGCACGGCGAACAGCCCTACTGGATGGCCGCCGTCCTTGCCGCCATGCTGGGGCAGATCGGGTTGCCGGGCGGTGGCATCGGCTACGGTTACGGCGCGATCGGCGGAGTCGGCAAGTCTCTGCTCGGCTTGCGCGGCATGACCTTCTCCCAGGGCCACAACCCGGTTACCCGCGTGATCCCGGTCGCGCGGATTGCCGACATGTTGCGCAATCCCGGACAGCCCTACGACTTCAACGGCAGGCGCGAACCATACCCGGATATCCGGCTGATCTATTGGGCGGGCGGAAATCCGTTTCACCACCACCAGGACCTCAACGCCCTGCACGCGGCCTGGCAGCAGCCGGAGACGATCATCGTCAACGAGCCGTGGTGGACCGCGACGGCGAAACGCGCCGACATCGTCTTTCCTGCCACCACGCCGTATGAGCGCGAGGATATCGGGCGCTCGAACCTCGATGACTACCTTTTCCACATGCCGCAGCTGATCCCGCCGGTCGGCGCCGCGCGCGACGATTATTCGATTTTCACGGGTCTGGCCGAACGGCTCGGTGTCATGCAGGACTTCACCGAAGGCAAAACCGCCGCCGATTGGATACCCCTGCTTTATGAGGAGTATCGCACTCAGGCTGCCGAACAGGGGATCGAGGTTCCCGATNTGCAGACGCTGAGACAGCAGAACTGGGTCCGGCTGCCGATCCGGACGGAGGGTCCAAACCGCACGTTCTTCGCGCCGTTCCGGGAGGACCCGCAGGCGTCGCCCCTGAAGACGCCCTCGGGCAGGATCGAGATCTTTTCCGAGACGATCGACGGTTTCGGCTACGACGATTGCCCCGGGCACCCGGTCTGGCTGCCGCCTGCGGAATGGCTGGGGACGGCGACAGCTGCGCTGCCGCTCCATCTCGTCTCACCGCAGCCCGGCGACAAGCTGCACAGTCAGCTCGAGAGCGCCCTCGCGGATGTCGCGGGCGCGCGTCCCGAGACGCTGGTGATGCATCCCGACGATGCCAGGGCGCGCGGCATCCGCTCCGGGGATCTTCTGCGCGCGTCCAATCCGCGCGGGTCCTGCCGCGCCCGGGCACTGGTCTCGGAAGATATCCACCCGGGGGTGGTGGCTCTGCCGACGGGCGCCTGGTTCGGTGATCCGGGCAGCAATCTCGATCCCGATGGCAACCCGAACGTCCTCACCCTGGATGTGGGGACCTCGCGGCTGGGACAGGGATGCAGCGCCCATACCGCACTGGTCGAAGTGACACGGCTGGAGGTCTGAGCGTGCCGCTCTCGCGGATGGCGCGCTGACAGTTACAAGTGCAGTTTGCTGAAATCGTGGCTGCGCTTGGGAACGGGTCATGTTCCTGCACTGCGATATGTCCAGGAGCAGCGTAAAGCGAGGAAGAATGAGCATGATGCAGGTTCGCAAGACCGTCATTACCAGGGAAGTCATCACCAGTGACGAGATGGGGCGGACTTGTCCGCCGATTACGCGGGTTGCGGGTATGGCCGTCGTCAAGAATCCGTTTGCAGGCCGGGACGCGGACGATCTGTCAGAGCTCTTCGAGATGGGCATGCAGCTCGGGGATGATCTGGCCGGGCAGATTGTCGATCTGCTTCCGGCCCCGGCAACGAGCTACGGCAAGGCCGCCATTGTCGGCGTGGGGGGCGCCATGGAGCACGGAGCCGGAATCGTGCATCCGAGACTCGGCAAACCGATGCGCCGAGCCGTTGGTGGCGGAGCAGCGCTGATCCCCGCCAATGTGAAAGTTGCAGGCCTCGGATCGCCAATTGACCTTCCGCTTGGACACAAGGATGATCCATGGTCTTTTGATCACATCGACACCATGACCCTGATGATTCAGGATGCGCCACGTTTCGACGAAATCGTCGTCTGCATGGCAGTCTCTGATGGACCACGCGCCTGCCCACGGGTCGGGAAGGGCCCGACAGCATCATGAACCGGATTTCCGATCAGGGTCGCCATGGTGCGAAGAGTATCGGGTAAAGGAGCCTACCCATGCGTATCGTCGATATCCGCGAGGTCACCAAGCCGATCGCGTCGCCAATCCGCAATGCCTATATCGATTTCAGCAGGATGACGACGAGCCTCGTCGCCGTCGTGACCGACGTGGTCAGGGACGGTCGGCGGGTTGTCGGCTACGGCTTCAACTCGAATGGCCGCTACGGCCAGGGTGGCCTCATCCGGGAACGTTTTCGTGACCGCATCCTTCAGGCAGATCCCGCATCGCTGTTGAGCGATGACGGCAGCAATCTGGACGCCCACAGGATCTGGGCCACCATGATGCAGAACGAAAAGCCGGGCGGGCACGGCGAGCGGTCCGTGGCGGTCGGCACGATCGATATGGCGGTGTGGGATGCAATCGCCAAGATTGAAGCAAAGCCGCTTTTCCGCCTCCTGGCCGAGCGCAAGGGGGTCGAGGCGAACCCCCGGGTCTTCGTCTATGCAGCAGGCGGCTATTACTATCCGGGCAAGGACGATTCCGCGCTTCGCAGGGAAATGCGCAGCTATCTCGATCGCGGCTACAATGTCGTGAAGATGAAAATCGGCGGGGCCTCCATCGACGAGGATCAGCGCCGGATCGAGGCGGTGCTGGCCGAGATCGGCGACGAGGCCCGGCTTGCCGTCGATGCGAATGGTCGCTTCGATCTCGAAACCGCCATCGCCTATGCGAAGATGCTGCGCGAATACCCGCTTTTCTGGTTCGAAGAGATCGGCGATCCGCTGGACTATCAGCTCCAGGCGGCGATGGCCGAGTTCTATCCAGGCCCCATGGCGACGGGCGAGAACCTGTTCTCGCATCAGGATGCGCGCAACCTGATCCGCTATGGCGGCATGCGCCCCGATCGCGACTGGCTGCAGTTCGACTGCGCGTTGTCCTACGGCCTCGTGGAGTATCTGCGCACCCTCGAGGTCCTCGATCAGCTGGGATGGTCGCCCTCGCGCTGTATCCCGCATGGCGGCCACCAGATGTCACTGAACATCGCAGCGGGGCTGGGCCTCGGCGGTAACGAGAGCTATCCGGACCTTTTCCAGCCCTATGGCGGCTTCCCGGACGGCGTGAAGGTCGAAGATGGTCACATCGTCATGCCGGAGCTGCCCGGTATCGGCTTCGAAGGAAAATCCGACCTGATCAAGGTGATGCGAGAGCTGGCGGAGTAACCGGCAATCGGCCTGGAGATGGGCCTGCGCAAGACCGCTATTTGCTCTGGCGCCGCCGGCGCGAGGACTGGAGCCTGCCGCAGGCTTGAGGAAGGGCATCTCGGATCGATTGCAGCTCGAAGAAAGATGATTACAAAAAAATGGCTTAGATCATCATTCCGTCAGGTGGATACCGGCTGACGGAAAAATGATGCGGCAAACAATGACCTGGAGCGCCCGTGCTGACACCGTCAGTTCGGAACGCGCTCTACAGCGGGGGAACTCCCGCGAATCCCGTCATCGGCGCGGTGTGCCTGTTCGAGGCCATGCGCCGACGATCGCAAAGTCGACTTCCCGGAACCGCATGGCCGAAGCCCGAGGACGGGGGTGAGACCATTATTTCTGTCGCGCTTTGCGATTGGCGTAGCGCAGATCGCGGGCGGCCTTTCGGGCAGTCTCATCCTCGATGACGCGAGAGACGCGGTCGGTCGCGGCCTTTTCACGTCCTTCGACTTCGGCTCTGGCGGCAGCATCAGCGGCTGCCTGACGTTCGGCCGTCTCGGCTTGAGTCTTGTTCTGCTCATCGCGCTTCAGGCGTTCTCTCGCGGCTCGCCGTTCTTCCCTGGCCGCAGCTACCGCCATACGCTCTTCCTGCCGTGCGAGCCTGGTCGGCTCAGCAGCTTCCTTAGCGGCACGGTAGGACTGGAGGAGAGCGGCCTTCGCGTCAGCAGCGGCACTGCGGCGATCTGAGAGATCATTGTCTTTGGTTTTTTTCAAATCTGTGTTCCGTTTCAAGTCTGGTGACGCTGAGTTCAGGCTTTGGTGGCGCGCTTCGACACAAGGGCGACATTCGCCCTCGCGCGATCATCCGCTTCCTTTGTCAGGCGGGCATTCTTCAGTCGCGAAGTCTTCTCCTCGCGCGCCTCGGCTATCGTGTCGAGGTCTTCTATTGCGCGGTTTCGCGCCAGCAGCTGAGCTTGAACCTTCGTAGAGGCGCTCTCCGCCTGCAGGCGGGACTTGCCGTGTTGCGTCATGATCGTTCCCCCGGCCCGCCTGACGACGAGCGGCAATAAAAAAGGCCAGGCAAATGCCTGACCTTATTCAGTCTCATGCTCTCGACAGTGCCAGTACATCCGTGGTCACGGGAGAGCCGATACTGATTCACGCAGCCTGCAAGTTGCAGGCCGACATCTTGCCGGACTTTCTGTCCTGCTCCAGCTCGTAGCTGATCTTCTGGCCCTCGACGATTTCGCGCATACCGGCGCGCTCGACGGCGGAGATATGGACGAATGCGTCAGCATCACCATTGTCGGGCTGGATGAAGCCGAAGCCCTTAGTGGAATTGAACCATTTAACTGTGCCGGTGATCATGACGATCCCTTTCATAGCATGCATTGTTTACCGCAGCACGGGAGTGCGCTGCGAATTACGATAACGATTTTTGAAAGGGAGGTTCGTCCAGGCGCGGTGCCAATCGCGCGATAACCAAAGCTCAGCAAGCAAATACCGATGTCACCACCATTTATAGAGACAGCCCGTTTCGATGTCAACGGTTTATTTCGTTGCCGCCGGTCGCCCGCCTCAGTGCAGACCGGGTATCGGCCTCTCCTCGCACGTTCGCGATTCCCTTCCCGGGCGGCAATCGCGTTCGCGGCGGGGGGCAAGCTGGTTGTAAACAGCAGATTGCGGCAGTCGTTGAAGCGGGCGTGAAGGGCAAAGTAGGGGTCCTCAGCCGAACGGCGGCTTGCTCGCTGTCTCGGCCAGAACTGTACCGTCAATTCCGGCTCCCCCACCTCCATACCGAACCGCATTGTTCGTCTGGCGATTGGTGGCCGAAGGAGACGTGTCATGGGGCATTCACGATTCGACCCTGGTACCTGGCTGCGGCCCGCTTGGGAGGCCCGCTTGGAAGGCCCGCTTGGAAGGCCGGAAAGTAAGTTGGTGCGAAACGAGCGCTGAAGCCTCGGCAGGTATGGGCGATCCGATTCTTCCTCGATCACGAGACGCGGTCGCGTGATCGCGCTCTGCTCGATCTTGCCATCGACAGCAAATTGCGGGGGCGCGATCTCGTAAAGATCACGATCGGCACCCTGGTCAGTGGGCCGGAGATCCGCAAGCTTGCGCTTGTAATCCAACCGAAGACCGGGCGACCGGTCCAGTTCGAGCTGATGGCTGACGCGCGAGCAAGCCTTCTCGCGTGGCTGGAGAGGCGTGGTGGGCCGATCGACGATAGCGCGTTTCCCGGGCCGGATCGATCATTCTTCACACATGAGCACACGACACTATGCGCGCCTGGTCGATGAATGGGTATCGGCTATTGGCCTTCGCCGTGAGGAGTACGGTACCCATTCACTGCGGCGGACCAAGTCGTCGATAATCTGCAAGGCGACAGGAAACTTGCGGGCGGTGCAGATCCTGCTTGGCCATACCAAGATCAAGAATACTGCTCGCTACCTTGGCGTGGATATCGAGGATGCGCTCGCTCTCGCAGAGGGCACCGGGCTCTGAACCCAATGGCGGCTCCTCGGGATATCCGCGGAGCCGCTTATTGTTTACAAGTGATATCCGCCCGGAGGTAAGCGTCCGCGCCCCTTTGGAAAGCCCGTGACGCCCACGGTTGTCGCTGGCATTGCCGCCGATCACGCACTCTTGCGGGGACGGCCTCTGCGTGCTGGCTCGGCACCGCTGTTCGCTTTGCTGCGTTGCGCACCAAGGCCCATTGCCTTGGCGAGCTCGGAGCGGGCGGCGGCATAATTCGGCGCGACCATCGGATAATCGGCCGGGAGTCCCCATTTGGCGCGATATTCCTCCGGGGACATATCAAACTTCGTCCGCAGATGGCGTTTGAGCGACTTGAACTTCTTGCCGTCCTCAAGACAGATGATGAAATCCGGCGTGACGGATTTTTTAATCGATACTGCTGGCGTAGGGGCCTCGATGACCTCTTCCTGAGCGCCCGAAACGATCGATTCCAGTTTTGCGTGCACAGATTCGATCAAACCGGGCAGATCAGCCGGAGGGACCGGATTGTTGCTTACATAAGCCGCGACAATCTCGGCGGCGAGCTGGATCTGGATGTTGTCGGGCAGGTTCTCTTCCATCTCAAAAATACCTCTACTCTGATAGATGATGATGCCCGTCAAATGGCACGTGCAATGTGCTTGTACAAGATTAATCAGGAATAAATCTCTCCTGATCTAGCATTTTCTGCTCGTACGAAACATGATGAAAACATTGCCCTTGGCAAGGGATTTACTGCGTATGCTAAAGAATTCAACCATGCGCTCCAACTTCATGTGCCCACCCACCGGAAAAGGCGATTCTGCGAAAGGCCGCAGTGCGGACTGTCAACCGTATATCA
>SL_7KL_010_BRINEDRAFT_10000109_pt1 | contig 34769 bp, 22 predicted proteins | sample SodLak_010_BRINE_FD_10663 | JGI IMG/M metagenome (IMG submission 10663)
ATTTCTTCTGGAGTTGCGCCTTCTGGAAAGTCTGGTGGAGTAGGAACAAGTATTTTGTTAGCTTCAACATATACTCCTAAGCGGTTAGAAGCATCAAAAATAAAATCAAATCCACCACCCGCTCTAAATAGGGTTGGTATAAAATTCAAATCCCCACTTGCACCATAATTAATTTTTGGCCCTATATTGTCTATGGCAAAACCAGCTCGCCATCTTCCAGCCATATTAATATTGTCGTAAAATTTTTCTTTAGAGCGATAAAAACCATGTATTCCAGCTGCAAAAGAGTTTGCAGCACTCGCATCACCGCCTCCAACAGTTTGTATATTCAGGTCTGATCTTAGAAATTTTCCAGTAACTGACATGGCAAAAGTTTCACTTAAGCGAAGTGAATAACTTAAATCTACGGCAAATTCGTTTGGGTTAGCTATATCAGGTATTTGATCCGCTGTTTCTCTTAGCTCAACTTCACCAAGTCCAAAATATCTAAGTGAAGCCGAAAAGGATCCTCTTTCGTTAATTCGATTATAGTAGGTAAGTGTTCCTAAGTTAATATCGTCTGCTAATTCACGTAAATAAGGAGTATAACCAAAACCTATCCCTTGTTTGTTTTCGGAAAAAGCATATTTAGCGGGGTTCCATTGCTGTGAATAAACATCTACGGGAGTTGCTACTCCCATATCACCCATTGCTGAAGCTCTTGCGTCTGCAGGAATTAATAAAAATGGGACACCTGTAGTAATAGGTCTGTTGGGTTCAGTTTGTGCTTTTGCCTGAAATAGACCAATGATGACTAAGCAAAGGCTTAAATATTTTGATGTTTTCATTTTATAATTTTTGCTTTCTTAAAACGCTTTGGTTAATAAGAAATTGTCTTTTTGATTGTTGAATTGACAAATATAGAATTTATATTCAACTACAAAATAACAAGTTTCTCGTATTTTTCTGCTTTTTTATTAGTTAAGGTAGAGCGAACGACTAATTTATATACATACACCCCTTTTCCAATTCGGTTCCCAAAATCGTCTCTTCCATCCCAAGTAATGTCTCTGGATAGAAATCCGTCAGTATTAATAATTTGATTTTCTGTCCAAACTACTTTTCCTGTTACGGTAAATACTTGCACCATCACCTCTAATGGCTCAAATGGTCTGTTGTGATTAAACCAAAATTCGGTATAGTCAGTAAATGGATTAGGATAATTCAACACGCGAGTTAGCTGTATTTCATCTTCGCTAGTTACCATGAAAGTGATTTCTGTAGTGGAAGAATTGTTGTAGGTGTCCCATGCTCTAAACCTCAAGGTGTGTAAACCTTCTTCTAAATCTCTAATTGGAAAATAAACCGTTCCGCTGGTAAAGTCGTCTTGATCAGATTTGTAATAATCATTAAGGATAAATGGATTTTCATCATCTTCATCTAATATTGCTACAATATCATGCCCAATACCACCTGCCGTATTAATACCGCTTTCGTCATTTAATTTGGCAAGTAAAAACGGGTTGTTATTGGTGATTCCTCCATCAACAAAATTTTCATCATTCATGTATAATTCAATCATTGGGCCTTGCGTGTCTTCTGGCGCATTTTCGTCAATATCCCCAATTAAAACATCGTTGTTGTAGCCAACATTTTGTTGAATTTTACTGTCATTTAATGCGTACAAGCTAATTCTACCATTATCAACGGGTATTTGTGTGTTTTGAGGCAAGATAAATTCAATTTCAAACTCACCTTGATTAACACTGGCTTGGCCTCTAAATAAGGTTTCGCCTAATGTGGTAAAATTTAAAATACCAAGGTTCCCAAAACTGTCTGGTGTACCGTCGTTACCAAGGGTGGCACGTTCTATTCGTTTATCAAAAATAGTAGCTGTTAATGAACCATTAAAATTGGGATCAACTTGATTATTTGGTAAAATTACTTGACCTTTAATTTTGTTTTTACTTAAGGCCTTTAATGTATCTGAAGCTTGTTCAAAAGCTTGGCCATTGAGTTCAGTGAGTTTAATGCCTGGTTTTCCAAAAGGAAGGCTGGCTGCAGGGTCTCCAAGTAAATGTACAACTCTTTTACCATTACTAGTAAGGTTGTTTTTTGTTTTTACAAGAGCTTCGCCAATGCTTATAAAATCACTGTTATAATCGTAAATATGTTGAGCTAATTCTCTGTTGAAATTTACGCCATCACTCACAAAGATGGCCCTAGTGGTCGTAATCATAGATACAGGTCCGCCAGAGGGATTAAGAAATGATAATTCACCTGCTGAAACAATTAATGGATTATCATATTTGGTAAATTCACAGGTAACTGTAACAAATACATTGTATCGGTCTGGATTTCTCCAAGAAGTCACATCGTCTCTGGTTACAATTCTTTCTTGAGCTAATCCATTTTCACCACCATGACCAAAGTAATTCATAACTGCAACTCCAAGTTCAACACGTTTGGTAATGGCTTCATTTACATCTGGATAACGATCTCCACCAGCAGAAGAAATCTGCTCAAAAGCATCGGTGTGAATTTTTCTAACATTGATTTCGGGTTTATTGTCTGAAATTTCGTCAGCTAAATCGTCAAGCTCTACAATAATTCGATTAAAATCCAATGTAGTATTTGCATCATCAGAAATGAGTAAAATATCATTTCTCCAACTTGCGTAAGATTCTCTTTTTTCATAATCTTTAATTTTGTTAATCATTTGTGTGGCCTGTTGCGGGTTATCTGCCAGTATTCTGCCTACAGCAATATCCATTAATTCGCTGGCGTTCATAAGCCCTTCATTAGGATCCATGAAGGTGTAGAAATCATCAGACATAAACCCTTCTGAGGTTGTGGTAAAGCTTTGTCTTGTGTGATAAGTAGGAACTAAGTTATTATTTCCGTCCATTCGGTCTTTGTAATCGACTGAGGTACTGCCTAAAATAACAATGTGTTTTAATCGTTGGCTTTCATTTGAAGCATTGTAATAGATGTAGCGTACAAAATTTCGAATGGCTGCAATTTCTTGTCTTCCTGTGCTAAATTCATTGTAAATCTGTTGCGTAGTAACTACCCTGGTTTTAAAGCCAAAGTTAGCTCTAAAACTAGCTAAATCTTGTGCTTGAGCAAGTAAATTGGGATGTGTTATTACTAAATAATCAAAGTCCTCCATTTGCCCCATTTGGTTTCTGAAAATACTTTGCTTCAAATTTTGATTTGCTACATTTTTATTCCCCATGTCTATTCTTGGAATGTAATAGTCTGAAGACTCCACAACAATGTATTTTCGTTGGTCTCCCATTGTAGTCTTAAATGAAAAATTTGTGGCATTTGTTGCATTCGAATAGCGGCTAACATTGTGAAGGTTGGTAATGTCCCAAACCGCATTTACACTGCTGGCATTTGTGATTTGGTATTCTCCTATGCCACTTAGAAGTGAAGCTTGAGGGTTGGTGAATAAAAATTGCTCTCCAGTAGCAGTTAAGTTTCTAGTAGCTTGAATATTGATGAAATCCAAGTGAGCTCTTGCGGCAGGGTTCCCTCCTTTATTGTAGTTTAGTGTTACGCTAACTTCCTCTTCATTCAGCGTAAGGTCGTTTCTAGTAAGGCCTCCGCCTCGAGCAGGGGAGGTGCTTCCAATGCCGTTTAGGTTAAAATTACCTATTGAATTGCCGTTTACACTAACGTTCATTGAAGTTGGTTGGGTTGTTATGGCTCCCGCTTGAACTTCAATTCTAGCGTTTTCAGAAGTTACTAAATTAGGGAAATTAAAGTTAAATGTTCTTTCGGTGACAATATCGAAGCGATCACCAAACCATCTTCTGCCTACCAATGCTAAAGAAACCTCATCTATTTCATGAAATTGTTCGTCTCTAAAAGTGGTGAGTACATGGGCGGGGTTACCTGAAGGCTCAGAAGCTTCAGGAATGCGAAGACCTGGTCCGCCATCTATAGTGATGTAGTAATAGGCTTCATCAGAATAAGGGTTAATGTGACTTTGATTAGTGTCTGAAAGGCTATTCACAGTAGAAGTAGCAAAAAATAAGATTTCGTCACCATCGTCAAAACTACCATCTTCGCCTCCATTAATTTGAAGAGGTATTTCTGGTATATCGAAGTATGAAGTAGGAGTATCCTCATTTTTCAAAGGTAAAGATTCGCCGCCGTGGCCATAAATTTTGACGTTTGAAGGGTTGATTTGATTAACATTGAAGCCAATCTGCCTTAAAAAAGTCCTGTCTATACGCTGAACACCTGTTTTTTCAACTAAGAATTTGTAGTATTTTCCATTAGCTAATTTAGAATTCAGGTTCTGTGGAACTTGATTATCTGAAAATGTAGTTCTATTTGGTCTGCCAGGAAGTGGAGCTATTTCAAAAGAAGAAACACGCTGTACGTTTCCATTATTATTAATTAATAAATTAAACTTAATATAAGTTTTTGATTTTCCTCTAGCGCTAGAGTTTACTACATCTAGAGAGGTTTCTGAAGGCAGATTATCAGTGTCTATATGGTCTAAATGACTAGAAACATTTTCATATGTAATATTTTTGATTTCATAATTTGTAGATCCTTCAAGCCAATCTGAATAATAAATTTGTTGTTCAACGTCACTATATTCAAAATTTCTTCCATCAAACCCTATAATTTCAATGGTGTTGTCTGGTGAGGTTGATAAAAGATATGGATCTTTCCAATTTAATTCTACCCTATTTTGTTGAGCTATAACACCTAAATGGAATAATAGAATAAATAAACCTGCAATTTTAACTTTCATAAGTGTGCGTTATATATTACTTCACATATATTTGTAACGATATTGTTGAGTAAGTATTATTAAAAGTCAAAAATACTCAATTTTTATTTTTTAAGTTTATTTTGAGAAAAGTAAAAATATAATTGATTTTATATCGTTTATTCTTATATTGCGAACCGAATTTAGAGATTAAATTTTAATTATGAAATGTAAATTTTTTGTTAGAGCAACGTTATTAGTAGGTGCCTCAATTGCGCTTGTGGCATGTAATAACTCTAGGAATTACAAGAAAAACTCTCGTGCTACTGGCTGGGATGTTACAGGAAAAGATGGTGGTATTGAATATAAAACCGATTACAATGAGCAGGATCCGGCTCCTGGTCTTGTTTTGATTGAGGGTGGTACATTTACCATGGGTAGGGTTCAAGATGATCCTATGAAAGATTGGAATAATACACCAACCCAACAGCATATCCAAAGCTTTTATATGGATGAAACAGAAGTGACTAACTTCATGTATCTAGAATACCTGGATTATTTGAAGCGTACTTATCCTCCAACTGAATCAAACTACAGAAATATTTACTACGGGGCTTTACCAGATACGCTAGTATGGAGAAATCCTCTTGGATTTAATGAAAATATGACCAATAACTACCTACGTCACCCTTCTTATGGGAATTATCCTGTTGTAGGTGTAAATTGGGTTCAGGCAGTTGAGTTTAGCAAATGGAGAACAGATCGTGTAAATGAAGCAGTATTAAGAGATCAAGGATTTACTTCAAAAGATGCTTATTTACAGTCTGATGCTTCTAGTAGTTTTCATACTGATACTTATCTAAACGCACCAACACAGGCTTACGGAGGTGATGAGGATATGCTTCGTGGAGGTAGAAAGTCAAACAAAAAAGGAAGAGAAGGACAAGATGGAGAAATGAGTGAAATTTACGTTCAAAGTAAAGATGGAGTGCTATATCCAGATTACAGACTTCCTACTGAAGCCGAATGGGAATTTGCCGCTTTAGGTGAAACTTCACTTAGAGATTACAACTCGTATAGAGGTAGAAAAAAATATCCATGGGACGGAAGATATACGCGATCAGAAAAGAGAAAAACCATAGGTGATCAAAAAGCGAACTTTAAACAAGGTTCTGGAGATTACGGTGGAATTCCTGGATGGAGTGATGACGGCGCAGATATTACCGCTCCAGTAATGTCTTATGAGCCTAATGATTACGGTTTGTATGATATGGCTGGTAACGTAGCTGAGTGGGTAGCCGATGTCTATAGACCTCGTGTTGATAACGAATTTAACGATTTCAACTATTTTAGAGGTAATGTTTATACTAGAAATGTGATTAACGAGGACGGAACTATTAAAGTTCTTGCTCCAGATGAAATAGTTTTTGATACTTTACCTAACTCAAAAATTGTTGCTATCAACCTTCCAGGTGAAATTCAAAAAGAAGAAATTGGAGAGGAAGAGACTTTCATGAGAACTCAATTTGATCGAGCGTACAATAAAAACTTTAGAGATGGTGATAAAGCTTCATCTTCTTACTATAATGAAAGAGGTGATTTATCTGTAGATCAAAGAATGTACAATGCTCCACTTAATGAAATGACCACAGATGAAGATGGTAATTTATTAAGAAAAAAAGATGAATCTAATAACAGAACTACATTGATAGACGATAAGGTTAGAGTTTATAAAGGAGGTTCTTGGAGAGATAGAGCTTATTGGTTAGATCCAGCGCAAAGAAGATTCTACCCACAGCATATGGCTACCGACTATATTGGATTTAGAAATGCGATGTCTAAAGTTGGTTCTAAATCTAATCAAAAAGGTAGATCTAGAAACTAGTCTATAAAATTTAATTTCAATACAAAGGCCCTTTTTAATCGAAGGGCTTTTTTTAATTCAATTCAAAATGAACATCAAAGAAATCTATCAACTCTTTTTAAATGCTTCAGGTGTTTGCACCGACACTAGAAAACTAAAAAAAAATCAAATTTACTTTGCACTAAAAGGAGATAATTTTGATGGGAATAAATTTGTAAATCAAGCCCTCAAAAAAGGGGCTAGTTACGCTGTGGTTGATGATTCTTCATTACAAAATCAACCGCATTGTATTTTTGTTGAAAACGTCTTTGAAACCTTACAGTTGTTAGCTAACTTTCACAGAAATCAACTATCCATTCCTATAATTGGTATCACAGGAAGCAATGGAAAAACAACTACAAAAAAGTTAGTCTATACGTTGCTTAGTAAAAAATTCAAAACTCAGGCTACGCAAGGAAATTTGAATAATCATATTGGTGTTCCATTAACTTTACTTAGTTTCCATGCTCAAACTGAATATGGCGTAGTTGAAATGGGAGCCAATCACCAAAAGGAAATTGATTTTTTATGCAGTATTTCACAGCCTGACTATGGCTTGATCACTAACTTTGGTAAAGCACATTTAGAAGGTTTTGGTGGAGTGGAAGGCGTAATTAAAGGTAAAAGTGAACTTTATCAGCACCTGAGTAAAAATAATGGAATTGCTTTTATCAACAACGATGATCCAAAGCAGGTTGAGCTCACTAAAAACATGAAGTCAATAAGCGTAGGAAGAACTACTGAAGCCAATTACCAATTTGACTTGCAACAAAGCTTTCCTTTTATCAAATTTAGTTTTAAAGACGCAACTTTTACAACCCCACTTTCAGGCGAATATAACTTTCAGAATGTTATTAATGCGGTTGGTATTGCTATTTACTTTGGAGTAGAAATAGACCTCATACAAAAAGCGCTAGAAGACTTTGAACCTGAAGAAAATCGCTCTCAATTTATTCAGAAAAAATCACACCAAATACTCCTTGATGCTTATAATGCCAACCCTTCAAGTATGGAAGCTTCAATTAAAAATTTTAGTCAGCATCAAAATGAGAAAAGCTTAATTTTAGGTGATATGTTTGAAATTGGTGAAGACACTTACATGGAGCATTTTAATATATTTAAACTTTGCCAGCAAGAAGCTTTTAGCAATGTTTATTTCTGCGGAAGTTTGTTTTACAAAGCTTTAGAAAACGCGAGTTTACCCAAGGGATATCAAGTTTTTGAAACTTACGAACAGCTTGCTACTGCAATCCAAAAAAACCTTCCAGAAAATCAACTTATTTTGATTAAAGGCTCTAGAGGAATGCAACTTGAACGAATATTAGATGTACTCTAACTAAAAATGCAAGAAAAAGTTTCTTTTAAGGAAATCAATAAAATTGCAGTTCCTGCTATTATTGCAGGTATTGCAGAGCCACTAATCTCCTTAACGGATGTTGGTATTGTTGGAAACTTGAAAGAAAATTCTGTAGAAGCACTTGCTGCTGTTGGGATAGTAGGCTCCTTTTTGTCGGCTATTATTTGGATTATTGCGCAAACCAAAACGGCAATTTCTGCTACGGTTTCGCAAAAACTAGGCAATCAAAGAATACATTCTATCAAGACTTTAGTACCACAGGTTATTTTTTTCAACCTACTTTTAAGTTTTTTTATTTATGTTATTACAGCCATACTTGCACCCTACATATTTAAGGCTTATAATGCAGACGGATTAATATTAGAATACAGCACAAACTACTACCGAATAAGAGCTTTAGGTTACCCGCTTACATTAACTACTTTTGCCATCTTTGGTGTTTTTAGAGGTTTGCAAAATACACTTTGGGCCATGAAAGCAAGTTTAACCGGAGCAATTTTAAATGTTGTTTTGAGTTTTATTTTAGTCTATGGCATAGAAGGTTTTGTGCCTGCGCTTCATATTGAAGGAGCAGCTATTGCTAGTGTTGTAGCTCAATTAGTGATGCTGTTAATTGCACTTCATTTTTACTTTACTAAAACACCTTTTGGACTTAGGTTACGCAGAAGAATTAACCCTGCTATGAAAAACCTACTCTTAATGAGTCTTAATCTTTTTGTGCGCACCTTATCGTTAAATGTAGCTATTTATCTGGCCAATACCTATGCAACAGGTTATGGCGATAAATACATTGCAACCCAAAGTATCTTGATGAATATTTGGTTGTTTTTCTCCTTTTTTATTGATGGATATGCCAATGCTGGTAATGCTATTGGCGGAAAATTGCTGGGCGAAAAAGCTTACCTGAAATTATGGAACTTATCCAAAGACATAAGTAAGTATGCTGTAATTATTGCGTTAGCTCTAGGTGGATTATGTTTCCTTTTTTACGAAGAAATTGGACTTATTTTTACAAAAGATGAAACTGTTTTAGCCTTGTTTAAAACTGTCTTTTGGGTGGTCATAGTAACGCAACCTATCAACGCAATTGCCTTTATGTTTGATGGTATATTTAAAGGCTTAGGCGAAGCAAAATACCTTCGGAACTTACTTCTTGTAGCTACTTTTGTTGGTTTTACTCCTACTTTGTTAATTTTAGATTATTTTGGTTTACAACTCTATGCTATTTGGATAGCTTTTGTTGTTTGGATGCTTATAAGATCGGTTGTTTTAGTTGTCAAATTTAAAAACAAATATGTAAGTCAAGCAAAGGCTTCATTAAATGCTTAGCGAGGTTTCTCTTTTTTCTGGTGCTTCTGAGGTTACTATTGTTGATATGGTTTCTACAGTTCCTTTTAATTCTATAATTATGAGGATTTCTCCCTTATTTCTCACCGCTCTTAACCAATTACCCCAAAACCGATAACTTGCACTTTAATTAAATCATTCAAAAAACTAACATCTATTAACACCGTCTTGTTTTTAAATGCAATATTTTAGTGCAATGGAAAATAAGTATTTCAAAACCGGTATAAAATTTAGTAAACACCAACCAAAATCGACTTCGGTGTTTGATCAGTTATTAGAAATTTTTAAAGAATTGATCACCCATACTTCTGGAGATGTTGATGAAGCAATTGATTGGTTAAAAGCCTTGGATAAGGAGTATCAGCTAACTACTCCAGAATATACCTTAGAAGATTTTATTGAAGACTTAAAGAAAAAAGGCTACCTGCGTGAAGAAATTCAAACGCCAGGTGGAAGTGGGCTAAAAATTACTAACAAAACTGAACAAGCCATTAGAAAAAGAGCTTTAGAACAAATTTTCGGGAAACTTAAAAAAAGCAAAGAAGGAAATCATAAAACCAAACATAAAGGAGCAAGCGAAGACCCTACAGGTAACCTTAGAGCCTATCAGTTTGGTGATTCAATGAGCAAAATCTCCCTGACTGAAAGCTTGAAAAATGCACAAGTTAACCAAGGGATTGATAATTTTGAACTTAGAGAAGATGATTTAGTAGTTCAGGAATCAACTGCTAAAGCCCAAATGAGTACGGTGCTTATGATTGATATAAGTCACAGTATGATTCTCTATGGCGAAGACCGAATCACACCTGCCAAAAAAGTAGCTATGGCGCTGGTTGAGTTAATTAAAACACGCTACCCAAAAGACAGTATAGATATTGTGGTTTTTGGAAATGATGCTTGGCCGATTAAAATTAAAGATTTGCCTTACTTGCAAGTGGGGCCATATCATACTAATACCGTAGCCGGTTTACAATTAGCCATGAATATTTTGCGAAGAAAAAGAAATGCCAATAAACAGATTTTCATGATTACCGATGGTAAGCCAAGTTGTCTCCACATGCCAGACGGAACCTACTATAAAAATAGCGTTGGATTAGATGATTTTATTACTGAAAAGTGCTATAACATGGCTGCACAAGCCAGAAAATTGAATATTCCAATAACTACCTTTATGATTGCTTCAGATCCTTATTTAAGGCAATTTGTACAAAACTTTACAGCATCCAATAAAGGAAAAGCCTTCTACTCTGGTTTAGACCAATTAGGCGAAATGATTTTTGAAGATTACGAAAAAAACAGAAGAAGAAGAACTAAATAAAAAAAACAATGAATCAACCCAAAATACAAACTTTAGGCGAATTAAAACAAGCAGATTACACTTACCAAAGTGTAAAAGACGAGTTGAGAAAAAATTTAATTCAAAATATAAAAGATAATCGCAATAGCTTTGAAGGAATCATAGGTTTTGAAGATACTGTAATTCCGCAAATAGAACGTGCCATTTTATCGCAACACAATATCAATTTGTTAGGACTTAGAGGACAAGCAAAAACTAGAATTGCACGGGCAATGCTTGGCCTTTTGGATGAATGGATTCCAGTGGTAAAAGGCTCCTCTATAAATGATGATCCGTTTCAGCCTGTTTCTAATTTTGCTAAAAAAATAATCCAGGAGAAAGGTGACGAAACTCCGGTAGAATGGCTTCACAAATCAGATCGATTTGCCGAAAAATTAGCTACTCCAGACGTAAGTGTAGCCGATTTAATTGGAGATATTGACCCTATAAAAGCAGCTAATTTGAAGTTGAGTTATTCAGATGAACGCGTTATTCATTACGGAATGATACCAAGGGCCAATCGCTGTATTTTTGTTATTAACGAATTGCCCGATTTACAAGCTCGTATTCAAGTGGCTTTGTTCAATATATTGCAAGAAGGAGATATCCAAATTAGAGGCTTTAACCTCAGGTTACCTTTGGATTTACAATTTGTGTTTACAGCCAACCCAGAAGATTACACCAACCGTGGAAGCATTGTAACTCCCTTAAAAGATAGAATTGGTTCTCAGATTCTTACCCATTATCCAGAAACCATAGAAATTGCTAAACAAATTACCGCGCAAGAAGCTAAAGCAATTGAAGAGCGCAACCAACACATAAAAATTCCTGAAGTAGCTAAAGATTTACTAGAGCAGATTAGCTTTGAGGCTAGAAAAAGTGAATACGTTGATGTAAAAAGTGGGGTGAGTGCGCGTTTAAGTATTTCTGCCCTTGAAAATTTAATGAGTACCGCAGAGCGAAGAAGTCTTCTCAATCAAGATCAATCAACAAGTATAAGGCTGATGGACTTTAATGGAATTATTCCCGCCATTACAGGAAAAATTGAATTACTTTATGAAGGTGAACAGGCGGGTGCCGACCAAGTAGCTGAAATACTTTTAGAAAAGGCAATGCAATCTATTTTCAAAAAGCACTTTCCAGAGATAAAAAAGCTGGAAAAAGAAGGCGAAAAAAATGAATATACAGACATCATGCAGTGGTTTGCAGAGGGTAACGATATTGAATTACTCGATAATGCCTCTAATGATGAGTATGAGTTATCCCTAAAAGCTTCTGAAGCTTTGAATGAATTTATTAAAAAACACCTTTCAGCTGAAAATGAAAACTTTTTTAAAGAGTTAGTTTTGTGGAATTTGTGTATCTTTCAGAAATTAGATAAAAATAAAATCACCAATGGCTATCAGTTTAAAGATATGTTAAGTGATTACCTTAAAAACTTGTAATTATGCAAAGCGAACTACCTAAGCCAGGACAACCTAGAGACACCCCCGAAAGCATTTGGGAATTTTTTACAGATAATTGGTTTTTTGTGTTGGCGGCAGCAATTGTTATTTTAATAGTATTGACTTATTCCAAAGTCTTGAGAGATAGAAAAAAATGATAAAATTAACGCCGTAAATGAATGTTCTTATTGAATGAAATAGAGAAAGCAGTTTTAAACAGCAGTCTCCTTTACTTTTTTTCTTCGCAATTATAGCTATCACGTCTTAAAAAACTTCGTATCTCACTATTTAAAATAGTTTTGACAAAGTGAGAATAAGCGAACTCAGGTTTATAATAAATTTAAAAATTAATAGTAAAAGCTTATTTAGATTTGTCCGAAAAAAGATGAGTAAAGAACAAAATTTATTGCAATCATTTAATTTAAAAGGTTTAGCCTTAAAAAATCGAGTGATTATGGCACCAATGACTAGAAGTAGAGCGGACAATGAAGCTAAAAAACCTATGGACATGCATGCTACTTATTATCGTCAAAGGGCTTCAGCAGGATTAATTATTGCAGAAGGTTCGCAAGTTTCTCCTAGAGGCGTTGGTTATGTAAATACCCCTGGAATTCACTCAAAAGAACAAGTTGAAGGTTGGAAAAAAGTCACTGAAGCAGTGCATGAAGAGGGAGGTAAAATTTTTCTTCAGCTATGGCATGTGGGAAGAATGTCACACCCTGATTTTCACAATGGAGAAAAACCATTAGCTCCAAGTGCTATTAATCCAAATTCTCAGTCTTATACGCCTGATGGATTTAAAGATACTGTTACACCAAAAGAAATGACCCGAGAAGAAATCATGCTTACCATTCAAGAATTTAAAACAGCAGGTAAAAATGCCATGGATGCTGGTTTTGATGGGGTTGAAATTCATTCTTCTAACGGTTATTTAATTCATCAATTCTTTAATAATTCTTCCAATCAAAGAACCGATGATTACGGAGGGAGTATGGAAAACAAAGCAAAATTCTTTTTTCAAATTATAGATGCTGTTAAGGTTTTTGTGCCTGAAGACCGAATAGGTGTTCGATTAAATCCATCACTCCACGGAATTTTTGGAATGGAAGCTGATGAAGAAACCATACCTACTTTTGAATATATCGTTAACCGATTAAATGACTATAACCTAGCTTATCTTCACCTTTCTGAACCTTTTAATGATGTAAGTGAATATGATTTTCTAGTTACAAATATTGCTCAACATTTCAGACCTATTTACAATGGTAACTTAATGATTAATGCTGGTTTTGACCAAGAAAGTGGAAACAGAGTAATTGAAGAAGGCCACGCTGATTTAGTAGCTTTTGGTAAGTTATTTATTTCTAATCCAGATTTACCCATACGCTTTGAGAAAAACGCACCTCTAGCTGATTGGGATGAAGATACTTTTTATGTGCCAGGGGAAAAGGGGTACACAGATTATCCAACATTAGAGGAAGAAACAGTCTAAAAAATTCAACGGTTTTATAACCTGCAGATTTATACAAAAGCTTTGAGGCATTTGTGCTTCAAAGCTTTATTTATGAATTTATTTGGGCCATAAACAATTTTTAAAAAAAACTATCACTTCCATCTATAATATGTACTTTTGCAGGAGTTTTGAAGATAAAAGAAATGAGCAAAAATCCAAGTAAAAGATACGCACAGAGAGGAGTTTCAGCACAAAAAGAAGACGTCCATAAGGCCATTAAAAATGTAGATAAGGGACTTTTTCCAAAAGCTTTTTGTAAAATTATTCCAGATTACCTCACTAATGATGAGGAATCCTGTTTAATCATGCATGCCGACGGTGCTGGAACAAAATCTTCCTTAGCCTATATGTATTGGAAAGAAACGGGAGACCTTTCTGTTTGGAAAGGAATTGCCCAAGATGCGCTAATCATGAATATTGATGACTTGTTATGTGTTGGGGCTACCGATCATATTCTTGTGTCTTCTACCATTGGAAGAAATAAAAACTTGATTCCAGGGGAAGTAATTGCACAGCTCATTAACGGGACAGAAGAAATCTTAGACGATTTAAGACAACACGGAATAAGCATTCATTCTACAGGAGGCGAAACAGCCGATGTTGGTGACTTAGTTAGAACAATAATTGTTGACTCTACGGTTACCGCAAGAATGAAGCGAAACGAGGTAATCAATAATGCCAATATAAAAGCGGGAAATGTTATTGTTGGTTTGTCATCTTCAGGACAAGCTACTTATGAAAGTGAATACAATGGCGGTATGGGTAGTAATGGCTTAACTTCAGCAAGACACGATGTGTTATGTAAAAAACTCGCCGAAAAATACCCAGAGAGTTTTGATCCTAAAGTCCCAGAAGAATTGGTTTATTCGGGGACAAAAAACCTAACCGATTCAACTTCAACAAGCCTTGATGTAGGGAAATTGATTTTATCACCCACGCGAACTTACGCGCCCATAGTTAAGCAAATACTTGAAAAAGTAGGCGCTAAAAACATTAATGGAATGGTACATTGTAGTGGAGGCGCACAAACTAAAATTCTTCATTTTGTGGATCAGTTTCACATTGTTAAAGACAATTTGTTTCCAACACCACCTCTTTTTGAGATGATTCAACAAGAAAGCAATACCGATTGGAAAGAAATGTACCAAGTCTTTAATATGGGTCACCGGATGGAATTTTATGTAGAAGAAGCTTTTGCAGAACAAATTATTCAAATTTCCAAAAAATTTAATGTTGATGCACAGGTTATTGGACGTGTGGAAGCAAGTAAAAGCAAAAAGCTTACAATTAAATCGCAATACGGTACGTTTGAATACTAAATAACTAGATGTCTCGCTATTTTATTCTTTTTGTTGTCTGTGTATTTGCTTTTGAAGCATACGGGCAAAGGCATCCTATGTTTTTTCAAAAAGAAAGGCCAATTAATGTATTCCTCAAAAAACCAAGAGTAAAAAAGCTTGTTAGCGACTATAATGATCTTCGGTTAGATGAGGTTAAAAAATATGAGTTAATCAAAATTCCAGCACCCCATTCTTGGTGGTCACACACCAATCGATTTTCTTTTGATTTTGGACAACTTTCCTTAACCAACTGGAATGCTGGTGGACAAGGTTCTGTTAATGGATTAGCTGATGTAAGAATTAGAAGAACATTCAAACGAGGCTTGTTGCGTTGGAACAATGAATTTATTGGTAGGTTTGGTCTGAATAGACAAGAAGGTCAAGGTTATCGAAAAACAGATGATCATTTAGAATTAGTTTCCACCTTTGGTTATAAATTTAGTAATGAATCTGATTGGTATCATACAGTGAGATCAAGTTTTCAATCACAATTTACAGGTAGTTATAATTATCCTAACAGAGATAATAGTATATCACATTTTATGGCGCCTGGTTACTTTTTTCTAGGAGCAGGAGCTGAATATAAAATTGATAAAAATGATTTATTATTTTACATTTCACCACTTACACAAAAAACCACCTTTGTATTAAATCAACGTTTAGCAAATGACGGAGCTTTTGGGGTAAGGGAAGCTGTTAGAGATGAGGATGGTAATATTCTATCTAAAGGAAGAAGAATTAGGGGAGAAACAGGTATTCTATTAAAAAATGAATATAGAAAACAAATTACAGAAGATATAGAAGCTTATAGTAGGCTAAGCCTCTTTACCGATTATTTTCAGAACTTTGGGAATATTGATGTGGACTGGGAATTAATTATTGACTTTAGAGTTAATGAATTTATTAAAGCAAGAATAGGTTCGCATATAAGGTATGATGATGATATTAAGGTTCAACGAAATAATGAAGAAGGAGAACTAGTTGATGATGGTCCTAGAATTCAATGGAAACAACAATTAGGTATAGGTATTCTTATTGAATTATAATAAATATGACCAATCATTAAAACACTATTTTTATATAAAAAATAATTATGCTCAGTCAATTTTTACTCATTTTAGCATCATCTTTAGGCGCAATTGCCACCTATTTACTTCACAAAAATGGAGTTTCGGTTGTTGTCGCTTCCTGTATTGTTGGATTGATAGGAGCAGGTATTGGCCATCTTTTTAACATTCCAAATTTAGCATTAGTAGTTTTTGCAGGTAGCTTTGTTGGCATGACAAGTACTACTATAGGTTCAATGCCACTAGTTTTTGTAGGCGGATTGATATGTGGTGTAATCTACGTATTAAGCTTAAAAATTTTTGTTGGTTTTGGCGGAAAGTTAGGTACAACTGCTTTTATAAGTACTTTGTTGGTGTGGACTTTTTTTTATTTATTCAACAAGTTTTTTAACTAGTTATCTACCGTTGTTAAACAGCTTATAACCTGAGTTTGGTTATTCTCACACTTTGTCAACCTGCCTGAGCCACCAGGCAGGAACTTTTTTGTGAATTTTTTAGTCAGCATTCTTTTAATGCTCACTTAATAGGTCTTTAACTGCACTTTGAATATCAGTAGTTGGCTGTTGACAAGTTTTGTTTTTACAAATATAGATAGTTGTTTTTCCTTCTTTTAGTTTTCCTTTTAGTAAATCTAAATTTTCATCATTACCCCCTAAAAAAATTGCATTAGGGAAGTAGTTTTTTTGCATTTTAAAACTAATCTTAAAAGCCTCATCTCCTAATACAGCAACTTCTTTCAGCGGATAAGCTAACCAGCCCGCAAGCTGCGACCAATTGGCATAATACGGACCTGACTTAAATAATTTTTTTTCAACCTGAGATAACATTTGCTTACTAATTTCTATTTTTTTATTTTCATCAAAAAAATGACCTAATAAAAATAAAACTTTGGCCATTACTGAGTTTGAAGCAGGAATTACATTATCGTTAAGTTCCATTTTTCTAGCAATAAGTTGCTCTCCTCGGGAAGAAGTAAAAAAGAACATGCTTGAGTTTTCATCATAAAAGTCGGTTAAGCAAATTTCAGCTAATTCATAAGCCCAATTCAAGTATTTTATTTCAAAACTTAATTGATATAGGCTAATCAAGGATTCAATTAGCAAGGCGTAATCCTCTAAAAAAGCATCTATACTTGCTTTTCCATTTTTAAAATTTCGTTTTAAGTGGCCAGTTGGTGTTCTTAAATTTTGATACATAAAACTAGCTAAATCTTCAGCTTGTTTTAAATAATCTAAGTTTTGAAGTGATTTTGAAGCCTCCACTAACGCTTTCATCATCATGGCGTTCCATGAAGTTAGAACTTTATCATCCAGACCAGGATGAACACGTTTCCATCTTACTTCGTGCAATTTTTTCTTATAAGTGTTAATTTTATTAATTAGCTCTTCAACCTCAATTTTGTTGTTCAATGCAAATTTTTTTGGGAGTTCTTTTAAGTGTAGTATGTTTTTATTATTTTCCCAATTTCCTTCTGGTTTTAGTTGATAAAATTCTTTAAACCAAGGCCAATCCTCATCGTGAATTTCCCTTTTAATTTCTTTGTATTCCCACACATAGTATTTTCCTTCTTCGCCTTCGCTATCTGCATCTAAAGAGGCATAAAAACCAGGCGATTTACCTTTTAGCTCTCGGTTTACAAAATCAATACTTTCAGCAACTATATTTTCATAAAAAGGATTAGGGAAAAGACGATGCGCCTGGGCGAATAAACTAATGAGTTGAGCATTGTCATACAACATTTTTTCAAAGTGAGGCACCAACCATACATCATCAACAGAATACCTTGCAAAACCACCACCTATTTGGTCATATATTCCTCCTTTTGCCATTTCATTTAAAGTTACAACAAGGGCTTCTAATGCGGTTTGGTTTGTGGTGAAAGCATAATACTGAAGCAAGAATTCCCACGAATTTGGCATTGGAAATTTAGGAGCTCCTCTAAAACCTCCTTTTTCTACGTCAGAAAATTTCACCCAACTGCCTAATAAATCATTATAATCAGCTGCTGTAAAGTGTCTTGTTGAAGTTGTAGGTTCAAATTCAGCTAAATCTCCCATTTGAATACCCTCAGTTAACTTTTGTGCAGTATCTTCTAACTGTTTTAATTGTGTATTAAATGCCTTATTTACATTAGCTAAGACCTTTTTCCAATTCTCCTTAGGGAAATAAGTAGCGGCATAAAATGGACGTCCGTCTGGTAAAGCAAAGGCATTTAATGGCCAACCACCTCTTCCAGTCAAAATTTGAGCGGCATCCATATAAATTTGATCAATATCTGGGCGTTCTTCACGGTCAATTTTGACACAAACAAAATGGGCATTCATGAGTTTAGCTACCTCTTGATCTTCAAAAGATTCATGCGCCATTACGTGGCACCAGTGGCAAGCAGCATAACCTACGCTAATTAGCAAGGGTTTATTTTCCTTCCTGGCTTTTTGTAAAGCTTCCTCGCCCCACTCATACCAATCTACAGGATTGTGTTGATGTTGAAGTAAATAAGGGCTAGAAGCAAGAGCTAGTCGATTGTTATGTTGGGAGTTCATCTTTTTTTTACGAAAATAACTAACTTAGCTCAAATTCAACTTTGTGACATGTTTTTAACTAAAGTTTTAAATACAATGCTTATAAGAAAAGAGTTGTTGTATCAACCTTGATAAGGCAACTTAACTAGCTTAAGCTTTCTCCTGTTTTTGATACCTCTAAAAATGATAAGAAACAAAAACCTAAAACTAAAACTAGATTAAAATTAACTTTATACTGTATTTTTAATAAAAAAAAAGAACAAAAAGTATTTCACGTTATCAAGAAATCCTACTGCTAAAATACGTAATAACAATTCTTAATCCTTATTTTTGGTAATCATTAAAGCCACCTGCTTTAATGGAATAATTTAAAATATGATAATATGAAAGAACAGTTGAATAAAACAGTAGCTTTTTTAAAAGAAAAGGGGTTTGAAAAACCCGATATAGGAATCATTTTAGGAACAGGTTTAGGCAAGCTGGTTGACTATATAAAAGTTGAAGTTGAAATTTCCTACAACCATATTCCTCATTTTCCAACTGCTACAGTAGAGTTTCATCAAGGTAAATTTATTTACGGTGAATTATCAGGGAAAAAAGTAGTTGTAATGCAAGGTAGATTTCATTTGTATGAAGGCTATTCCTTACAGGACGTCACCTATCCTGTAAGAATTATGCATCAACTTGGAATCCAGCAACTATTAGTATCAAATGCAGCAGGAGCGATTAATAAAACCTACAAAAAAGGAGAACTTATGTTGCTAACTGATCATATTAACCTTCAAGGAGGATCACCTTTAGCATTTAAAGGGGTTTCAAAATTTGGCGAACGTTTTGTTGATATGCTAGCTCCTTACAACAAAGACCTTAACCATAAGTTTGAAAATATTGCAGCTTCAGAAGGTATAATATTACATCAAGGAGTTTACGCTTCTGTAGTTGGACCTCAATTAGAAACGCGCGCTGAGTACAGGTATTTAGGAATTATTGGTGCAGATGCTGTAGGCATGAGTACAGTTCCAGAAATTATAGTGGCTAATCATCTTCAACTTCCTGTAGCGGCCATTTCTGTTCTCACTGATGAATGTGACCCTGATCATTTATCGCCGGTGAATGTAGAAGAAATTATACAAGTAGCTAATCAAGCAGAACCAAAATTGGTTAAGCTTTTTTCTGAAATTATTAAGTCGATTTAAAATGGATTACACCACACACTTTCCTTTTCTTAAAAACGGAATTTATTTAAACACTGCATCCATTGGTTTGTTATCTGAAGAAGTGATGACAACCAAAAAAAATATTGATCAACGCTATTATGAAGATGTTTTTCAATTAAATTTAGAGGAAGATGAAATCATTGATCAAATTAGGGCAGATGTTGCTAATTATTTGGGGGCTAAAAAAGAACTAACGGCTTTAATTCCTAGTTTTTCTTATGGAATGAATGCAATTGCAGAAGCCTTACCTACTGCTTCTAAGGTTTTACTTTTAAGCTTAGATTATCCTTCTGTCAACCTTCCCATAGAAAACAGAGATTTCAAGATTTGCTATGCCTCTATTGATGAGAATTTAGAACAAAATATACGCAAAGCTTTACAAGCACATTCTATAGATTATTTTATTTTTAGTGAAGTTCAGTTTTTAAATGGTGTGGCCTTAACTGAAGCTTTTTTGAATGAATTAAAATTGAATTTTCCAAATTTAAAGCTTATTTGTGATGCAACTCAATCTGCCGGCACACGATTTTTTGATTTTGAAAATTCTCCTTTTGATGCCTATGGAGCTAGTGCTTACAAATGGTTTCATGCTGGTTGGGGAAATGGTTTTTTTCTTTTCAAAGACCAATTCATAGATCAAATTGAACCCAAAAGTGCAGGAAGCAACTCCAAGCTTTATAAACCTGATGGGCCTATGCGAAAAGTAGGCTTTTTAGAACCTGGTCATTGGAATTTGAATCCTTTTCTAAGCTTGCAGACTGCGCTAAAACTTCATTTTGAAACAATTGGAATACAAGCTATTCAATATCAGATACAAGAAGTTTCTCGTTATGCATTTGAAGAGTTTAAAAAAAGAGGCATTCTTGAAAAAAATGTAGCTCTAAGAAAAGTTCATACCCATATTTTTAACCTACAATTACCAGATCAATTTTTAGATATTTGCGTTAAAAATAACATATATTGTGCTAAGCGAAGGTCGGGGATCCGGGTAAGTTTTCACTATTTTAATCGCCTTTCAGAGGTGGATGAATTATTACAGTTAATTGATAAATTTCACTAGATAAATGGTATAAACCCTTATTTAAGGTTTAAATTAGTACTCAATAAAAAAAGCGCCGGTTTTCTGTAAAACCGACGCTTTTCATCAACTTCAATCAATCAACAACTTATGATTTTGGATTTAGTATGTTATCTATACGGATTAATAAATCTTGAATATGGTATTTTGTCATCTCATCTCTTGTAATTCGTTGCGCTCTTTTTAAATCTCTTTCTAGTTGATTTAATTCAGCTCTAGCTATTACACGAACATCAGAATTTATTACATCAATTGAACTTTGGTTTATGTATCTTCTATACCTTGCAGGAACCTTAGATTGTTCTTCGGTCATTACTTTATGCATCTGGCTTACATAAGAACGTTGTAGATTTCTTCTAATTCTAGAAATCGCTTCACCGCGTTTTAACTCTTGAAAAATACCGTTTCTTAAGTCGCCCATCATGTCTTTTAATGCATAAGCTTCGTTAGTGTTCAACTCTTCGTTTTCCATCATTCTGGCCATTCTGCCAAAATCTAACAAATTACTTAAGTTTCTATCTTGGTAGTTTCTTACTTGCTCTAAGTAGCCATCGTATTGAATCTTGTTGTAGATTTCAGGAACAATTAGCCATTCTGGTGTTTCATAAAGCTCATCAAGTAAAAATTGCAAGGCTCTTTTTTGTTTATCTTTTTCTACATGAATATAATTGTCTTTCTTTTGGTCATAGGTATGATAGTATTCATAAATACCACCAATATTTGCAGTTACGTGCCCCATGTAGCGGTTATACTGGCCAAAAACCTGATTGTAAAAATCTTTCAAATCGTCATAACTTTCGCCTTCTTGATAAGTCCATTCAGTTAAGTTAGGCACAATTCTTTTTAAATTTTTGATTCCGTAATGAGAGGCTAACATAGCGTCATCTCCAAGGTCTTCGGTTTGTGCACTTGGGTCAATTACACCACCACTTTGTTGTTTTCCAAAACGGTAGATTGGGTCATCTGCTCTTTCTAAAATCCATTGATCTAAAATTTCTTTTTCTTCTTCTGGGGTTTTATCTAAAATTGGTCTATATCCCCACATGATTGAATATTTATCATATGGGCCAACTACGGGCATTAAGGCTACATCCCCATCTTCTGGTTGGGCAATGTAATTAAATCTTGCATAATCCATAATGGAAGGCGCTGTACCAAATTCTTTTGTAAATTCAGGATCCCTTAGTTTTTCTACAGGGTAAGCAGCAGAACTTGCCATATTATGAGGAAGACCTAATGTATGGCCAACTTCATGTGAAGACACAAAACGAATTAATTCGCCCATTACTTCATCTTTAAATTCTGGTCTTCTTGCTTCAGGGTTAATAGCTGCCGTTTGTACAAAAAACCAATTTCTCAATAAAGTCATTACATTGTGATACCAATTAATATCTGATTCAATAATTTCTCCTGATCGAGGATCACTTACGTGAGGTCCGTTGGCATTAGGAATTGGTGAAGCTAAATACCGAACTACAGAATACCTAGCATCTTCAGGACTCCAATCTGGATCTTCTTCTTTAGAAGGTGGATCCATAGCTAAGATGGCGTTTTTAAAGCCAGCTGCTTCAAAAGCTACTTGCCAATCTTCAATCCCTTGTTTAATGTAAGGACGCCATTTTTCTGGGGTTGCTCTATCAATATAATAAATGATAGGCTTCTTTGGCTCAACTAATTCACCTCGATTAAACTTTTCAATATCTTCATCTTTTACTTCTAAACGCCATCGGTCTAAATACTTTACTGATTTAGCACGTTGAGCTTCATTTCCATAATCTACTTGGCCCCTTGCAAACCAGCCTACACGTTCGTCAAAATATCGTTTACGGTAAGGTTCTTTATCTAACAAAATCATAGAATTACTAAATTCAAGAGATATAGAACCTGTACTAGCGTTAGATGGTGGTTTGCCAGCGGCATAAGTTTTTACGTGTCTAATTTCAATATTTTTAGGGAAAGACCTAATAGTATCGATATATGACCTAGAACCATCTAAACCTTTTACCTGATACTGTTTTCTTCGGCTATCCTGAAAACCTATGGCTTTTACATCTTTTATAAATAAATTGGTTGCATCAATTACCAAATTGTTTGACACAGAATCCTTTTTGAATGCTTTTATATCAAATGAAAAAAGAACAGGTTCAAAATTAGAATTGACTACAGCCTCATGAATGGGTAAAGAATCTGCCGCATAATTAGAATACGAAACAACGCGTAAGTTTACACGGTCGTTTTTTCGTTCCCATCTTAGCACTTGTTCGTTTTGTTTTCCTCCGCCAAATCCAATTCCAGTGGCTGTTTTGGCTATTCTTGTTACCATTAACATTTCTCTGTTAAGCAAAGAATCTGGAATTTCAAAAAAGTACTTATTGTCTTGGAAGTGGACATCAAATAAGCCTTTATTGGTTTTGGCCTCTTTAGTAATTACTTGGTTGTAAGGCTTTATGCCATTCTTAGATTTTTTCTGTTTTGCTGTGGTTTTTGCAGGTGCTTTTTTCGACTGAAATATACTACACGAACTAAAGGTAAGTGTGAAAATCAATAGAAAAAGCGGCAGGTATTTTCTGTTCATAATTTTGCTTTATAAATGAGACTAATTCAACCAAAAAAGGTTTAAATGATATTCCTAAATTCTTTTTGTGTGGTTGACTTATTTTTTACATGTTTATAATTTCTGTAGCTTAGGTACGGAATGTAAATTAATCACTGCGTCGTCTAGAAAAAAGAAATTTTGCTTCTTTAACAAGGTTGTTAATATTCAAATTTTTAAAAAACAATAACTTATATAACTCAAATTAAGGCGATTTTTTTAAATAAAAAAACCACCTTAATTTAAGGTGGTTTTGAAAATTATTGAATTTTAATCAATACAATTAAATACTTAAAAAATTTAAGTGCATGCTTTTATACTAATTATTTTCTTTTTTTGTTTACAGAATCGCTTACTTCAACTGCAGATTTTTTAGCTTTATCAACAGCTTCTTTAGTAGCTTTTTCAGCTTTTTCCAATGCTTCTTTTGTTGTTTTTTCCACATTTTTCTTTACTTCGTCTGCATCTTTTGCAGCTCCATCTAAAGCATCTTCAGCAGATTTTACTGCTTCTTCTGCTTCAGTTTGGTCTTCTTCCATCATGTCTGTTGAATTTAACTCTTCTTCAACTTCGTCACCGGCATCTTCAACAGCATCTTGAGTATCTTCAATAGTCTCTTCAACCTGGTCAGCTGGTGTTTTCTTTTCTTCTTCGCAACTTGTCAATCCTAAAGCGAATAACGCAAGTAGGGCTAAACTTAATATTGGTTTCTTCATGTTTACATTTATTTTTTGTAAAAATATACGAATTCTTAAGATAATCAAAACTTATTCGGATTTTTTATTATTTCTTTTGAACGCTCAATATGCTGGTTTAAAGTTTCTTGGTTCATCTTTTTAAGCATTGCCAGCATCATACTCATGCGTTGATTATTTTGAAAGTGCTCTTTTTTTTCATTGATAAAATTCCAATACAAGCTATTGAACGGACATGCGTTTTCACCTGTTTTTTTGGTGACTGAATAATGGCAGGATTTACAGTAATTGCTCATTTTGTTAATGTAACTTCCGCTAGAAACATAGGGTTTTGTGGCTACAATCCCGCCATCGGCAAACTGACTCATTCCGCGGGTATTGGTGATTTCTGCCCACTCAATAGCATCTATATAAATGCCTAAATACCATTGGTCAACCTCATCAGGATTAATCATGTTTAGTAAAGCAAAATTTCCTATTACCATTAAACGCTGAATGTGATGTGCGTGTGCATCATCTAAACTTTGATTAATGGAGTGTTTTAAGCAATTCATTTTTGTTTCTCCTGTCCAAAAAAAATCAGGAAGTGAATTGGTGTTATTGAGCTTGTTTAATTTTGCATATTCGGGCATTTGTTTCCAGTAAATTCCACGCATGTACTCTCGCCAACCTAAAACTTGTCTTACAAAACCCTCTACTTGAGAAATATCTATCTCTTCTTGGTGGTCGTGAAAATAATCAACTACGGCATTATTCACTTCTTTAGGCGAGAGCATTTTGGAATTCATAGCAAATGAAAGTCGGGAGTGAAAAAGAAACTTTTCATCGGTATGCATAGCATCTTCATAATCACCAAAATGAACGAGTAAAGTTGTACAAAAATAGTCTAAGACTTTTAAACATTCTTTTCTAGAGGTTGGCCATGGAAAATCTTCTTCATTTATTCGCCCTATAGTTGAAATCTTTTCTTTTTCTAGAAGCTCTACAATTTCAGTAACATTTTTTGAAAAGGACTTGATGGGAGGAACTTCTGGTTTCCCCGTCCATTTTTTCCGGTTGCTTTTATCGTAATTCCATTTTCCTCCAAGGGGTTGTTGGTCTCCCGTCATTAACAGCTGATGTTTTTTACGCATATCACGGTAAAAATATTCCATCACCATCTCTTTTTTGCCTTCAAAAAATTGAGCAACATCTTCCCGTTGGGTATAGAAATGTTCGGTATCATAGGCTTTTGATGCAATGCTAATTTCATTCGAAAGTTCTTTCAATTGTTGGTCTAGACGGTATTCATCAGGGAGTTGGTATTCAAATTTTTCAATGTTTTCTTGTTCAATAATTTGCTGAATATTCTTTTTTAAATCGCCTGTATTTTTTGAATCATCTAAGTTGTAATAAATAAATTGGTGTCCTTGTTGTTGTAGGTCTTTTGAAAAATTTCTCATGGAAAGAAAGAAAGCTACTACTTTTTGAATGTGGTGTTTTACATAACTGGTTTCTTGTTGCATTTCTGCCATAAAGTAAATGACTTGATCTGATTTTTCTTGAAACCAACTGTGCTTTTGATTGAGTTGATCGCCTAATACTAAACGTAATGTTTTTTTCATTTTTATTTGTTTTTTAATTGGAAAACGAAATTATTAGTCCTGATAGAAGCGGCATCCCCGAGGTTTCTGAGCTTGGTTTTTCTTGACCTACAAAAGCGACCTAAGAAGCTTTTGGGGGGTATAGAATACCAGCGAAGTAGCTGAGGGATACAGCGGATAGCAGGTTCCCGACTCCTAATTAAAATAAGCTTTCTTGAAGCCAAGTTTGTTGGTATTTTCCGTTTTTGTCATAACGTTCTGCTTGTGTTTTAATGTTAAATTTTCTATCGCGTGGGTCATTGCCTACGCCGCTGTTGTACATCCAATTTCCCCAGTTGCTGTGGACGTCGTAATCAATAAGCAGGGCTTCGAAATAGGCGGCACCTACGCGCCAATCTTGTTTCCATTCTTTAGCCCAATAGGAATTGACGTTTTGGCGCCCACGGTTGCTCATAAATCCAGTGGCAGCAATTTCTTTCATATTGGCATTTACAAAAGGTTCTGGTGTTTTGCCTTCTGTCCAATCCTGAAGAGCTTTGGGGTGAAAATTCCAATTATAATCCTTGTTTAAAATACCGCCAAGTTGAAAGATTTTATTGCCGTGCTTAAGCGAAACATATTTAAAATAATCACGCCAAATGAGTTCGAAAATTAGCCAATAAGTGTCTTGGTTTTTTTTAATTTCTTTTTCAAATTTTTTGACTTGGTGATAGATGGAAACTGCAGAAATACTACCATTTGCTAGCCAAGCTGAAAACTTAGAACTATAATCTGTGCCCAAAAGTCCGTTTCTAGTTTTTTTGTAAAATTGTAGTTTTTTGTTCTCCCAAAAATAATTATTGAGGCGTTGCCAGGCCTGGTCTTCACCCCCTTGAAAAGGAAAAGCCGATTGTGAGTGAGTTTCAAAATCCTGAAAACCTAAATCCTCTAACTGTGGAATTTTATTGATTGGAATTTTAAGGCTTTGTTTTTGTGGTTGGGGTATAGGAATTTCACTTCTTAGCTTAGATTTTTTTTCGCAGTTTTTTCTGAAATGGGTAAAAACCTCTGGAATTTCTTTGAAATTTGTAAATGGTATATCTTCTGGATGAAATAAAAACTGGTTGTATTGGGGGTTGAATTTAGTTTCTAGAAGGGCTTTTTTTACAAGAATTTCTTCTTCCTTCTCTTCTGAAGTCCATTCGGTTTGATAAAATATATTTTCTACTCTATAAGCTTGGTTAATTTCTTCAAAAACCTGACTAATTTCTTGATGAGCAACCCACAAAGGCAGGTTTAATTGATTTAAATTATCTTTTAAATTTTCCACCGATTGCAACAAAAATTTAGCCCTAAATTTTTCTGTTTTTTTAAAGCCATACTTAGTTATTTCGTAATGCTTAGGCTGGAATACATAAACGCCAAGGACTGGCAGGTCTTTTTGCAAAGCCGAAGTTAAGGAAATTTGGTCACGAACACGTAAATCGTTTCTGAACCAGACGAGGTTTATTTTTTGTTTTTCTTGCATCTTTCACTACAGTATTTTACATTATCCCAATCTTTTGCCCATTTTTTTCGCCACGAGAACGGACGCTGACATACCGGGCAAATTTTCTGAGGCAAATGTGGTTTTTGATGTGCCATTGTCTATTTTAAACTTGGTTTTTGATGAGGCCTTGCGTAATCATATCGTTTTAAGTTACTGGTTTTTACATAGCCGTCTAAACCAATAATTCCTGCGGTTTTTGCTTTTGTTAAATCTAAAAAACCATCTTTTTGTTGCAGGTCTTCATGAAAATAAAGTGCTTCAATTTGACCAATAATTAAATGGCAATTGTGTTCCTTAATGTGGTATTCATTTACAAAGCTACAAACCATCTTAACCTGAGATTCTTTGACTAATGGAACCGAAAAATTGTCTTTGTATTCTGCGGTTAAACCTACTTTTTCAAACTCTGATTCTACACGCTCGTACTTTGCTGAAGTTTGATGCGCTAAATCAACCCAATCTTCATGAACATGGTTGACGGTAAAAAACAAAGTATCTTTAATATTTTCATAAGTATGCCGTTCAACGGTGTGGGGGCGCATCATGAAATTAAGCATGGGCGGATTGCTTCCCAAATGAATCACTGAGTTAAAAATAGCTAAGTTTTCATTGCCTATGGTATCCATGGTTCCTATTAAGTTGGCAGATTTTATTCCCCCTAAAGAATTAATAAGATGCATTCGCTCTAACCTAGGTAAGACTTGAATTTCTTCACGCTTCAATTTTTTCATGATTTATCCATTAAAATGGTAAAATTATAATTTTGTTTAATATTTTTATGTTAATGATTAAACAAAATAAATTCAGCTTAATTTTTTAATCGATATTAGTGTATTGATTAGAGTTGTGTATCAAAATTGGTGGCGTCAATAAGTTCTATTGATGAATTTTGTTCTGTATTAAGTAGATAGTCTTTTAGGCTTAAGTTAAGTTGCCTATTAGCTAATCCAAAATTTCTTGAAAAGCTAATCAGGCTTGCTATTTCGTCTTGATTAAGTTGTTTCTCTTTTATTACTTCACTCAGCTTCATTACTGAGTTATGATCACGTTTATTAATGGTAGAATTGTATTTAATAATCTTAGCAAAGTTTTCTTCTGGAGATTTATTGTGCATTAATTCATTCAAAACAGTATAANTTTTGGTCATGAATTTGGTTGCTTTTTTTAGTTCTTCAGAAATATAAAGGTTTTTGCTTTCATTTAAAAATTCAAATTCATGTACGATATCTTTAATGCTTTTTGCTGAAGCCGCTGCGTAGCGAATACTGTGCAAGTACTGGTTAAGCTGAAGGTGTTCTCTATCACTTAAATCGTTAGATTTAATTTGCGAAGCAAACAGGAAAACTTCGGATTGTATAATTTTAATTAATTGATACAGATCAACTTTAGATTTCTTGACTTGAAATGAATTGAGGGTTTCTTGGTCAAAAACGTGCGCTGCTCTAATATGCAAGTTTCTTAAATTATGTAACATAACCAATTGGATGATGTAAGCTGTTTCTTTATGTATAGCCTCTAGACCAGCTTCTGCGACTTCAGTTGAAGTTTGATGAATATATTTAGTTTGATGAACTTTTTTATCCTTAATGAAACCTTCAATTAAGTTGGAAAATTTATTTGTAAATGGCAGGAAAATCAATACCCCTATCACCTTAAAAAGAGTGTGAAAAAGCGCTAAAGCAATAACAGGGTCATTTTTTAATGCAAAAACTTCAAGTACAAGGTAGTTGAGCGGTTGAATGAAAATAAAAGCAACAATAGCTGTTACAAAATTAAATATAACGTGTACTGTAGCCACTTGTTTTTTAACAATGATCCCTCCTAAACTCCCAATTATAGCTGTGACGGTAGTTCCTAGGTTAGCACCAATCACTAATGCGGAAGCTGTATAAAAATCAATAACTTCTCCAAAAAGAGCGGTGAGTATGATGGCCATACTTGCCGAGCTAGATTGCATAATGGCTGTTATAATAAATCCAACAAGAACAAAAAACAATAGTGGATAGTCTGCAAGTGCAGAAAGGTCAAAACTTTGTGTTAGCTGATCCACACTGGTTTTCATATAACTTAAACCTAGAAACAGAAAACCAAAACCCACCATTAATTTGCTGTAATTGGCTGCTTTTGATGCTCTTCCAAGAAAAATAAGCCCCATACCTCCTAGGCCTATAAATGGCAAAGACAAGCTTTCAATATCAACTTTAAAACCTAAGCTTGCTACAATCCAACTTGTAAATGTGGTGCCTAGATTAGCACCTAGAATCACTCCAAAAGCGCTGCTTAGTTGCATAATTCCAGCGCCCACAAAAGCCAAAACCATTAAGATTACTGCAGAACTACTCTGCAGGACAGCGGTAGCCAGAGTACCTGTACCTAGAGCTTTGTAACGGTTAGAAGTATAGCGTCTAATAAAATCTTTAAATGCTCTACCAGAAATAGCTTTTAAAGATTCTTCCATGAGGTAAATTCCAAACAGGAAGATTCCTATTCCAGCAAATAACATCCAAAAGTCAAATTCCATAGTAATGCTTTGTTTCAAAAATAAGGAAAATATTAGTGTTAATTTTAAAAGCCTTCGTATTTATTTAATCGAAAAAATATTTTGTGATTAATGCCAACGCATTCGATTTACTATCAATTCAAAAGTTGAGAGATTAATGATACGCTGAATAAAGTGAGCATAAACCATCCAATTAAGCCTTGAATGATGGTGAGGTATCTTGGTAAGCCTTTGAGGGGTATTTCACCAAAACCTAAGGTGGTAAATGTGTTGATGCTCAGCATTAAAGCGTTGAGTGTTTTTATCAATAGGTCGTAAAGAATAGTCACGGCAAAAACGAGGTAGAGAATTAGTGTTTTAAATAGTCTTTTATTGGAAGGTAAATTTGACCATTTTTCTTTGTAAATATCAATTTTTTCAAGTAACCAAGCATAGCCTCTAACGCCAGTAACAGACCATTTGTATAGCGGTAAGGCAGTAGCTAAAAACAGCTTTGGGGCATCTTTTCCGTTTTGCAAAAAAAAGTTTTTAAATCCTTCATAGTGCAATAATTCGTCTTTTTTGTTCTCTAAATACAACTCGTGCATTCCCGTATTTTGATTTAGGTATTTTAGAAAAAAGCGATAGCGGTTGAGGATTCTGTCTTTGCCGTATTCGTCCCAATAATTTGGGAAAAATAAATAAATGAGAGCAAAGAAAAAAATGACTTTTCCAGACATAGTAATTACCATAGCGGGTTCTGTGCCATAATTGGAAACATTACTGAGCAAAATATTAATTTTCCATTTAAAATAGGTGTTGAAATTAGGATTTTCCTTATATCTTAATTTTAAATATTCAGATTCATAATTCTTCAGGCTAACATAAACTTGATTGGCACTTTCTTTGTCATATTTTTCTTTGTAATAATTATGAAAATTACCTAGTAAAGAAACTTCGTTTCTGTATGTGTTTTTGTTGTAGTAACGAAGTGAATCTTTGTATTGATTTATTAAACTTTCTTTTTCATCGGGAGGAACAACTAAAGGAAAAACTCCTAATTTCTCTAATGTAAAACTTTTGAATGTTTCATAATCAATTACACCTTTTTTAAATTGATTCCACTCAACTACATCACCGGATTTTAATTGGTCAAATCCTATTTCAACAATTGAGGATATTTTATTATCGGTCATTGTAAAATTACAACTGCTATTTGTTTTTCCGAGGTGAATGTTTGGAGCTTTAAATATGTTATTTTTAATTTCAAATTTACTCTTACCTTTAACGTTGTAAATAATAAAATTTCCTTGGTAATCGACTTCATTTTTTAAAACATAAAGATGATCAACATTTTCAGTGACTAAGTAAAACCAAGCTGTATTTGAATTAGATTTGAACTTATTGGAAGAGATAAATAGGTGGGCATCTTTACATTGAGAATAAAAATCAAATCTTCGAAAGTTATTGTGCACTAGATAGATATAACTAGTGTAACTTGATTCACTTGGATAGTCATCTCTACAATTGGTATTTGTAAAAGAGAATCTACCATCAAATTTACAATGAAGAAAGAATAGCTTATTTGAATTGTATATTTTTACATCTTTTTTAAAGTGAATGTCGTACATAACACCACCAGTCATATTTTGAGTAAAAAAATGAACATTGTTGAGCTCAATATGCTTATCAACAATTACATCTTTATTGTACTTTGGTGTAGTCGGTTTATAACCATAATCTGGACCATCAACACTAAATCGCTTATCCGTATTTGGATTGTATTCAATGAGTGCGTTTTCAAGTATAAAAACACTGTCCTTTTCTTTCTCAATAAGCTTAAAAAATTCGGTATATGAATAAGAAGTATAATTGCCCTCTTAAGCTTTTAAGTAGCTTGTATTTAAAAACAAGAACGAAAACCAAAAAATGACCCAATAATTCCAGTTTAAGGCGGATTTTGAAGAATAAATCTGATGAAGTTCACACAAACTAGTATTTTTGGACATGGTTTAATGTTTTGGATAAAAGTAGAAAAAGAATTTTAAAAAACATAATTCATATTATTGTATAGGTATTTTTCCATCACAAGCCTTTGGTCAAAAAAGTCAACTTTGCCTATTAGGTTAAGCTATTCTTTTAGTGAATTTTATTTCATTACACCTTCCATTTATTGTATTATCCAAAAAAAATATCAGTAATGCACCTTTTTTAATATTATACTATTTATTATTTGAAATTACCGCAACAAAGCACCCTTTCTTGCTTGCATTATGGGCTAGCTCAATAACCACCAGTAAAGGCGGGTTTCTTTTCTGTTTCATCTGTTTATATCTATTTTTTTAATGATCGGGTATCTGTTTAGGGCATGTTGGGCAGATGCAACACGTATAATACTAATTTGGCTATTAAATGTCGTTAAGAGAGCGAAATTGCTTTGTTTATATCTAACGCTGCGAATAATTTGCATCCAGTACCTACGAGACGGAAATTGTGAACAAGGAAATATATGGAAAAATGAATGAGCTAAATAGCGTCATTTGATGGTTAAATTGGTGTAGATACTTCACTATGTATAGAAAATTTGGACGTGAGCGTTTCATTGAAAAAAGTAACAATGGCTATGCTTTATTTTTCTAAATTATATCAAGGAAAAATTTTTTTAAAGTGATGGTGCAAGCTATTTAATACTCCGGTAATATCAAACAATAGTGGGTGTTAGAATTTTTAATTTTGACTTGTGTTTTGTTTATTAAATTGAGCGGAGCGTTTTTTAAAAAATAGTGTTTCCAAAATAAAATCAATACCTTTATCAAAAACATTTTCTATGTCTAATTTATCATTAATCATTGAAGAAAGAGCGGCAGATATTGGCAACTTTATGGTAGGGAGACTATTGCCTTTCAGAAAAAAAAGATCCGTGGGTCCATTTGTGTTTATTGACCATATGGGGCCAGAAGAAATGGATAAAAAACAGAATTTAGATGTTGGCCCGCACCCACATATTGGCTTATCTACATTGACCTATTTATTTGAAGGTTCAATCCTGCACAGAGATAGTTTGGGTTCTGAAGTTGAAATTCAACCTGGCGCTGTTAATTGGATGACTGGCGGTAAAGGTGTAGTGCATTCTGAACGAACTCCTAAATACTTAAGAGGAAAGAAAAAAAGCCTACATGGTTTGCAAATATGGGTTGGTTTGCCCAAGCATTTAGAGGAAATGAATCCTCAATTTCATCATATAGAAGCCAAGGATATTCCTCAATGGGAAGAAGATGAGGTAAGTTATAAACTTATTGCAGGAGAAGCTTTTGAAAGAAAATCGCCTGTACCTGTTCACAGTCAACTCTATTTTGTGGAAATCACTTCTGCTGTAGAAAAGAAAATTAATATTGGTAATGCACTTTACGGCGAAGTAGCGCTATACATTTTAGAAGGCGAAATTGAGAATGATGGACATGTGTATGGCGCAAGAAAAATTTTGGTAGCCAAAAACGCTAGTTTATGTGAATTTACCTTAAAAGCAAATGCTAAAGTGTATATTTTTGGGGGTGAGCCATTTCCAGAAGAACGCTATATAGCTTGGAATTTTGTTTCCTCTAACCAAAAGCGATTGGAGCAGGCCAAGCAAGATTGGAAAGATAAAAAGTTTCCTGAAGTTCCAGGAGATGATGATTATGTTGCTTATCCAGAATAGTTGTAATAAAGCTTGAATTAAACTTTAGGTACTCTAGTTAACCAGCCATTATTTCTAGCAGTTAAAATTGCATAAGGAGTAATCCAAAACAAGCTAAAGGCATAAAAGGCACTGTAGCTGTATGAAAGTAAAGACTGATTGAAATTTCTGTAACGGTAGTAAAAAAACAAAGCCGGGATACTGGCAAAAATCAAAATACTAGATAAGCTGATGTAAATAAACAACGCAGGCTTAAGAAAGAGAAAAACAAACATTAAAACTAATGCCGGATAGGCAAAAATAATTTTAATCCATTGATTAACTAAGAGTATTCTTGACGGCCATTTTTGGGATCTTCTAAAGTTACCAAAAGCAAATTTTGTCATCATAATATTTTCTCTTACGTTACTTCGTTCCCAACGGGTAAACATTTTTCTAAGCTGGTTATAGCTAATGGGGATTTCAGTAATGACGTTAGCATTTGCCTGAAAATTTACATCATACCCCTGTTTTAAAATCATATTAGTCATGGCTCGGTCTTCACCAATTTGAGTTTGTTTTCCTAAAAAGGTTTGATTAACCCACTGCTCAAGGCATTGGTCAACTGCTTTTTTTCGATAGGCAGATAGCGCTCCTGGAGTACAAAGAACTGATCCATAAAAACTTTGTGCAGACCGTATAAACTCAAAGCTAAAAGTAAAACTTACATTTAGCATTCGGGGAATTATTCCTTCATCCAAGTTAAGCACTTTTACATTTCCCGCAACTGCTCCACAATTTTTATGGGTAACAAACGGACTAACTAAGTTTCTAAGCGTGTTTTTTTCGACTAAAGAATCACTATCAACGGTCACCACAACTTCTGTGCTTATGTCCATAAAAGCACGGTAAAGCGCCTCTCTTTTTCCTTTATTTTCTTTTTGCTGAAGGATGATTAAGCTATCTTTCATTTGTGCCTTGGCTTTTTGCATCCACCACCAAGTATCATCGCTACTTCCATCATCTATAGCAATTAGGCTAATTTTGTGTGCGGGGTAATTGCTGTTTTGTAGGCTTAATAAGGTTTTGTAAACTTGTTCACCTTCATTAAATGCAGGTATAATTACAGTACAATGAGGTAGCTCATTATCAGAAACTGTAGCAATAGGCCGATACATTTTGTACGCCCTTAGCAAAAACAAAAAGAAAAATATTTTAAAAGCTAAGAGCAAGTAAGCTAAGGGCACTAAAAATTTACCCAAAGCACTACTCATGTCAACAAATCCTATTTCTTTACCTTGGTAGATGGCATTTCCTAAAAAAATTGCTCCCAGAATTAATGCAGACAACAACCCATAGCTAAGCAAGCTGTTAAAATAATTTTTCAGTTTAGCTTT
>SL_7KL_010_BRINEDRAFT_10000111_pt1 | contig 34730 bp, 32 predicted proteins | sample SodLak_010_BRINE_FD_10663 | JGI IMG/M metagenome (IMG submission 10663)
CAACCCGCCGGCTCCGCCGACGACGGCGCGGAACCCGGCTGAGCCGGGCCAGAACACCAGCGTCAGCACACCGGCGTCAGAGCGCCAACGGCAGAACACCAGCGGCAGGACACCGGCGTCAGAACACCAGCGGCAGGCTCGTGCGTTCCTCGAGCACGCCCACGATGGCACCGCGGACCTGCCCCTGACGTGCCCGCTCATCGACCGCCGCCGCCAGGGTGCGGGGAGGCAGCTCCGGTTCGGGGTGACCACCGGTCACCACCAGCAGCATCGTGCCCTTCAACCGCAGAGCGGCTTCCACCCAGCCCGCATCGAGTCCACCCCGTGGCGCACGCAGCAGCGCGTCCTCACGCTCGTCCACCAGGCGCAGTTCACGGCCGTCGAGCTGGAAGCCGACCTTGGCTCCCCTGGGCAGCTCCGCACCGAGGAAGCCGGCCAACTCCGGCAGCTGCGCATCGGCGAGCGCCGCCAGCAGCAGCGGACCGCGACCCTCGTCGGTGACCGAGGCCACCAGCAGTGGCAGGTTGCCGACCTGCAGCGACCGCAGGGCGACCCCGTCGGTCGGTGGGACATCCTTGGTGTGCACGCTCATCGGCTCCCCTCCTGCTCTGCACCTGCCATCATCGGCCGCCGCCGCGGGCGTGTACCAGGCCGCTGACCCGGCGCACNGTGGCTCGCGGGAGCGCGCGGGCAACCTGGAGCAGGGCCCGGTCCGCCGCCCGTGGCACGCACACCGCCCGCCCCGCGGCGAAGGCCTCGAGCCCTGCGGTGACGACCTGTTCTGGTGTTGCGGCCAGGGCCGCGGGGGCGGCCCCGTCCCTGACGCCGGCCACGGCCTGGAACTCGGTGGCGGTGAACCCCGGTGCCAGCAGCAGCACGCGGACCCCGGTGCCCCTGACCTCCTCGTGGACCGCCTCGGTGCACCTGTTGACGAAGGCCTTCGACGCGCCGTAGACCGCCGCGTGCGGACCCGGTCGCTCTCCCGCCGTCGAGCCGACGTTGATCACCCCTCCGCGGTCCCGCTCGAGCATGCCGGGCAGGGCGGCGCGGGTGAGCTCCAACGGCGCGGTCACGTTGACCTCGACCATCCGGTGCAGCAGCGCGGGGTCCTGCGTCGCGACGGCGCCGTAGGCGCCGAGACCGGCGTTGTTGACCAGCAGGTCGACGGGGTCCTGTTGCGTGCTGAGGCGCGTGACCACAGCCTGCCGGTCGGCGCGCACTGCGAGGTCGGCCACCACCACCTCGACGGCGCTGCCGTGGGCGGCGGTGAGCTCGTCAGCCAGGGCTGCCAACCGGTCCTCACGCCGTGCGAGAAGCACCAGATCGACCCCGCGCGCCGCCAGCTGACGGGCGAACTCGGTGCCGATGCCGGAGGAGGCGCCGGTCACCAGGGCACGGGCGATACGGCCGGTCACCTCGCCTCCTGCAGGTCCATCGCCACCCTCTGAGGTTGGGGATCGGCGGGATGCTGAGGCTACCCAGCCGCTACGGTCGTGCCGAGAGGGCTGGAGGTGCACAGGTGTCGGAAGCCGAGGTCGGTGTGGGCCCCACCGGGCACACACGACGCAGCGTGCTGGCGGTGGACGGCAACGCGCTGGGGCACCGGGCCTACCGCTCCGCGGAGCAGGAGCTGTTGGCCGGCGACGATCGCCCCCTGGTCACCGGCGCCGTGGTGTCGATGCTGGCGACCGCCTGGGTGCACGGGCCCTACGACGCGGTCCTGGTGGGCTTCGATCACCCCGTCAATCAGCGCAAGCTGCTCGCCCCGGAGTACAAGGCCAACCGGCCGCCGACGCCGGCTGCGCTGACCGCCTCCCTGCAGCGGCTGCGCACCGATCTGGCCGCCTGCGGGTTCCAGATCGTCGAGCACGAAGGTGCGGAGGCCGACGACGTGCTGGCGGCGACCGCCGACGCCTGTACGGCCCGGGGTTGGCGCTGTGATCTGCTCAGCTCCGACCGCGACCTCACCGCCCTGGTCGGGGACGGGGTGCGGCTGCTGCGCCCGCGAGCCCGCTTCTCCGAGCTGGTCGTGGAGGATGCGGCTGCGGTCGAGGCGTTGTACGGGATCCCGGCGCAGCGCTACGTGGAGTTCGCGGCGCTGCGCGGCGACACCTCCGATGGGCTGGACGGCGCGCGGGGCATCGGACCCAAGACCGCGGCGAAGCTGCTGCGCACCTACGGGTCACTCGAGGCGGTGTACGCGGCCCTGCCCGACCTGCCGCCGCGCCTGGAAGCCTCGCTGCGCGCGGCCAGGGAGCGGGTCGAGCGCAACCTGTTGCTGATGGCGCCCGTCCCCCACCTCGATGTCGATCCTGACCTGCTGGCCACGGCCGAGGTACGAACCGACCGCGTCAGCGAGGTGCTCGAGCCGCTGGGGCTGGCAGCTGCGGCCGGCCGTTTCGCCCGCGCGGTCACCGCGGTGCCGGCACCTCCCCGGGCACCGCACCCGGTGACCGCCGGGGGAGGTCCACAGGCGCAGGGGCGGCCGGAGGGCTCCACTGCGCCGCAGGCTGACCTCGCCACGCCGGGCACCACCATCCGGCGCCGGGCGGCGCGCACCGCCGAGCAGGACCGGCTGTTCTGAGCGGCCGCCCACCTCGGACTAGCCTCAGGCCGTCATGGACACCGCACACCCCGCCATGGGCGACCACGTCGACCAGTTGCTCGCTCAGTGGGCCCGGGAGCGCCCCGAGCTCGACGTCACCGGCCTCGGCATCGTGGCGCGCGTGGTGCGGCTCCAACGCTTCCTGGATCGCCGCACGGAGGCGGTGGTGTCGGCCCGCGGGCTGAGCATCGGAGAGACCAACGTCCTGGCGGCCCTTCGACGCGCCGGCGTTCCCCACACCCTCACCCCCACCCAGCTCTACCGGGGGCTGCTGCTGTCCTCCGCGGCGATGACCCACCGGCTCGACCGGCTCGAGGACCTCGGCCTGGTGACCCGCTCGCGTGCCGAACACGATCGCCGACAGGTGCTGGTCACCCTGACCGCGTCGGGCCGGACCCGGGTCGATGAGGTGATGGACGCCTATACCGCTGAGCTCAACGCCCTGGTCGCCGGCCTGGATCCCGAGGTCCACGCCGATCTGAGCGCCGGACTGCGCACGCTGTTGCTCGCCTTCGAGGCCGAGGAGGAACCGCCGACGTGAGCGCGTCCGGTCGTGACACCGAGGTGGCGGACAGCACCGTGGTGGAGCTCGACCTCGCGGTGGACCTGCTGCAGACCCTGGGACCACTGGTGGCCTCCCGCCAGGATCCGACCATCCGTCTGCGACCGAACGCGATCGCCCGGGCCGCGCACACCCCTCAGGGCCCGGGAACCGTGGTGGCGGAGCGGCTCGCAGACGCACCGAGGTCACCCGTTGCCGTCACGTCCACCCACCACTCGCGCCGACATCGGCAACGACCACGCTTCCGCGTGCGGGTCCACGGGCCGGGGGGTGGTTGGCTCCTGGAGCGGGTGGTCGGCCTGCTCGGCGGCAGCGACGATCTCACGGGCTTCCGGCCGGAACTGCACCGTGCGGTTGCCCGGGCAGCCCACGGCCGTCCCGGCCTGCGCATGGTGGCCACGGGCACCGTGGCGGATGTGCTGGTGCCCACGATCATCGCCCAGCGGGTGACCTCGTTGGAAGCGGCACGCGCGTGGACCCGCCTGGTCCGCATGCTCGGTTCCCCCGCTCCCGGCCCGCTGCCCCTGCTGCTGCCACCACACCCGGCGACCCTGACCCGGACGCCGGCCGCCGTCTTCCACCAGCTCGGGATCGAACGGGCACGCGCTCGGCGCATCGTCCGGGCCTGCGCGGCCCTGGACCAGCTCGACGCGGCGCTCAGCGGTGCCCGCGGGGCGGACCGGCTGGCAGCCATGACCGCGGTGGAGGGCGTGGGGCCGTGGACGGCGGCCCACCTGGTCCGCGTCGGCGCGGGCGACGCCGATGCCGTTGAGGTCGGCGACGACCACGTCAAACACCTGGTGGCCTGGAACCTGGCCGGCGAGGCCCGGGCCACCGACGAGCGCATGCTGGCACTGCTCGCCCCCTTCACGGGTCACCGCGGCCGGGTCGTGCGGCTCCTGGCCTCCGCCGGCCAGTGGCCGCCCCGGTTCGGGCACCGGCACCGGCTGCTGCCGGTGGAGCGGTTGTGACCGCGCCGTGCCGGCGATCGCAGCGCGGTGGCCCCTTCAGCAGTCGAGCCGCAGGGGTGGACGACCGAGCGGCCCCTCGCCCGCGTCCGCGGTCGGCGTGCGGACGGTGCAGCCGCGCAGGTCACCCGCCAGCAGCAGGATGAGCTCGTCCACGAAGGCCCGTGACAACCACCGGGCCTGCCCATCGGCGTTGGCGATGACGGCGAGGTGATAGCGGCGACCGTCGCTGCCGAGTACCGCCCCCGACAGCGCCGTGACATCGCGCAGCGTGCCCGTCTTGCCTTCGAAGGCCCCTGCCGCGATGGTGTTGGGCAGCCGTCCCGACAGGGTCCCCGACTCCCCCATCACGGCCATCAGCGAGCGCCAGGTGGGTGCATGCCGACTGCGGTGCATGGTGCGATCGAGGTCCACGAGCAGCTGCGCGGTCAGTCGGTCCTCGCGCGACAGCCCGGAGCCGTCAGCGAAGACCGCACCCTGGTGGTCGATGCCGAGCCCCTCGAGCACCTGCTCGAGGGCGCGTGCCCCGGTGGCGAAGGAGCCGATCCCGGTGCGTTGCCGGCCGACCGCTCGAAACACCGCGTCGGTGATCTGATTGTCGCTGCGCTGGACGGCGAACCGCAGGATCTCCTCCATCGGCGGACTGCTGACCGTGGCCAGACGTCCGATGCTCGCCCCGACCGGCTCGCCCACCCGAGGCTCGCCAGCCACCTCGATGTCGTGTGCCTCGAGCAGGCGGATGAGCTCCCCCACGGCGTGTGCCGCGGGCTCGCGGGTGTGCTCGATACGCACGTCCGGCGGGCCGGTCGGCTCCTCGTCCTCCGCATCCGCGTCCTCCCCCGCATCCGCGTCGTCCTCCTGTGACCCGGTGGGCGCAGCGTCGTCGTCGCCGTCGGCATCGGACACCTCGCCGTTCTCGTCCTCCTCCGGTTCGGGGTAGGTCACGATCGTGCGGACGCCGGCGTCCACTGCCAGCCCATCGGCGAAGCGGGCATCGAAGGAGTTGAAGTAGCGGTCCGGCCAGCCGTCGGCGACCAGAGGGCCATCGAAGCGGTCGACGAGCCCCACGACGTCACCCTCGATGTGGCGGACCCCGACGGCGGCGAGCTGCTCGGCGAGGTCCTCGAAGGGGGTACGCGGGCGGGCCGGGTAGATCCACCGGGCGTACTCGGGTGTCGCCAGCACGGGGTCACCGGTCCCGATCAGCAGGAGGTCGCCGCGCAGGACGCCGTCGGCGTCGACGGGGCCCGTCGCCTCCAGGCGGGTGGTGAAGCGCGCCTGCGGTCCGAAGGTGACCAGGGCAGCGGCCGCCGTGACGGTCTTCATGGTGGAGGCGGGCAGGACGGCCACGTCCGGATCGTGGGCGATGACCTCACGACCGTGCTCGTCCACCACCAGCACGGCGACCTGCTCGCCCGCACGACGCGCCACCAATCCAGCCAGCATCGCCCGTGCCTCGGCTTCGATGGCGGCGCGGGAGGCAGGCGGATCAGGCGGTGGAGCCGTCTGCGGTGGGGACGGGCGAACAGCGCCGGGGGCCGCGGTGCGGGAGCCCTCGGAGGGGGCCTCGTGGGGCGGGGCAGCGACCGCACCAGCCCCAGCGGCTCCGCCGTCCAGCGCCCCGAAGGTGACATCCTTGCCGAGGTCTACGGGTACACCGCCCGTACAGCCCACCAGCAGCGCGGCGACCATCGCACCCGCCAGGAAGCGGAGCAGTGGCCGCGACACCGCCGGTGATGACGGCATCAGCCGGGAGCGTCGACGCTGTCCAGCAGCCCGCGGAGCTGGAAGCCTCGGGAGGGGTGACGCAGCTTGGTCAGGGTCTTCTTCTCGATCTGGCGGATCCGCTCGCGGGTCAGCCCGAACTGTGCGCCGATGTCCTCGAGGGTGTGTTCCTCTCCGTCGACCAGGCCGTAGCGCAGCATCAGTACCGTGCGTTCACGGTCGGTCAGGGCCGACAGGGCCCGCTCCACCTCGCGCTTGGCCAGTACCGCGGTCGCGGAGTTCTCCGGGTCGATGGCGTCGTCGTCGGCCACCAACTCACCCATGGTGGCGTCGCCGTCCTCACCGATCGGCTTGTCGAGGCTGGCGACGTCCTGGGAAGCGAGCTTCACCTCCCGCAGGCGCTCGAGGGGCAGACCGAGCTCCGCGGCGATCTCATGTTCGCTCGGCTCACGGCCGAGCTGCTGCAGCAGGGCGAACTCGGCGTAGCGGACCTTGCCCATCAGCTCGTGGACGTGGACGGGCAGACGGACGGTCCGGCCGGTGTTGGCAAGGCCACGCTGGAGCGCCTGGCGGATCCACCAGGTGGCGTAGGTGGAGAACTTGTAGCCCTTGGTGTGGTCGAACTTCTCCACCCCACGGATCAAGCCGAGGTTGCCCTCCTGGATCAGCGACAGCAGATCGACGCCACGTCCCCGGAACTTGCGGGCCACGGACACCACCAGACGCAGGTTGGCCCGGATCATGTGGTCCTTGGCCCGCTCACCACCGCGCGCCACCATCCGCAGCTGTGCCTTGCGTCGCGGTGTGAACCTCTCCCCCGAGCCCAGCACGACGTGGGCCGCCAAGCCCGCCTGGTACCGCTTGGCGAGGTCGACCTCGAGCTCCGGGGTGAGCAGCTCCGTGCGGCCGATCTCGTTGAGGTACTGCCGTACCGAGTCCGAGGAGGCGGACAGCGGGGTGGCTTCGGGCCGATCCGCGTCCTCGACCAGGTCGTCGAGCACCTGCATGCCGAGGTCGCGGGCTCCCTGGGCGGTGTCCTCGACCCAGTTGTCGGGCTGGGTGAGCGGATCGAACAGCTCCTGCAGCTCGGAGAGCAGGACGTAGCCCCGGGATGCGCCGCGCTCGAACAGCTCGGAGAGGGGGGTGACGTCGCTCACGTGGTCGGTTCCCTCGGGTCCAGGCGCTCGATGGGGGGCGGGGCGGGCCGACGGGGCCGCACCAGCCGGGACCGGTGGGCGGTCCCGGGCGGAGCCTGTGAGGGTACGCGCCCTTGGCGGTCGCGTCAGCGGCTGTGCACACCGTGGGTGCGAACGCTTGCCAGGACGCAGCTCGGTGGGTGCGCACCGCCCGTCGACGACCGTCGCTCAGCGGTCGTCCCGGGGGGCGTGCGGGTCAGCGCCGGGACCCTCCACCCCGCGCACCTCACCCCGTCCGCGCGCATCGAGATACCGCTGCCATGCTCGGGCTGCGCGCTCATCCTCGTCGAGGCCGTCGAGGTCGTCGGGGTGGTCCGGCGCGCCGGAGCCGCCGGGGCCGCCGGGTCCGGGGCCGCCGGGGCCGCCGTGGCCGCCGTGGCCGCCGTGGCCGCCGTGGCCCGAGCCACGCCTCGGCCCACCGTTCCCACGACCGATCGCCACGGAGGCCGACAGGGCCGTGGTGAAGGGCACGGCGGCGATCAGGCCGAGGGACCCGACCACGGTCTTGACGATCTCCTCGGCGAGCACCTCCGAGTTGACGATCTCCGACGTCGACACCCCGCCGGTGTAGAACAGCAGCAGCAGCGCGATGGACGCGCCGGTGTAGGCGAGGAACAGGGTGTTGACCACCGAAGCGATGTGGTCGCGCCCCACCCGCATCGCGCGGGCGAACAGCTCCGACCAGGTCAGCCGCCGATCGGTGTCGTGCAGGGCGAACACCGTGGACGCCTGGCTGATGGTGACGTCATCCAGCACCCCGAGCGCCGCGATGATCAACCCCGCGAGGACCAGGCCCTGCAGATCGAGGTTCTCCACGGCGAACCGGGCGAAGACCGCGTCGTCGGAGGCGAAACCGGTGATCTTGCCCCGATCGATGAACAACGAGCCCAGGGCGACGGTCAGCACCAGGGCCCCGCCGGTGCCCACGATCGCCGAGGTGGTCATCTCGTTGACACCGTGGGTGAGGTAGAGCGTGACGATCATGATGGTCATCGCCCCGACGAGTGCGACCAGCGGAGGGCTGGTGCCGGCGATGATGGCGGGGACCATGAAGCGCACCACCAGGAACAACGACAACGCGAGGCCGATGAGCGACCGGAGGCCGTGCCAGCGCGAGATGACCAGGACGGTCACGACGAACAGCGCCAGCAGCCACAGCAGCGTGGGCAGCCGCTGGAAGTCGGTGATGAAGTAGCGCAGCTCGCCGTCGACATCGGTGGTGCGGTCGAGCAGGACCCGGTCACCTGCCTCGATGGGTGGGAAGCCGTCGGTGTTGACCTCGAGCTCCACGCGGTCCCCGGCGTCGGGCCCGTCGAGCAGCTCGACCTCGATGATCGCGAGCTCCCCTGACAGGCCGGCGATCTCATCGGGCTCGCCCTGGAAGAACTCCACGCTGTGGACCTCACCCTCGACGAGCTCCTCGAGGGCCGGGCCATCGTCAGCCGGCAGCACCGGGCCCCGCGGCCACAGCAGGGCGAGACCGATCAGCGCGGCCACGCCGATGACGCCCACGACGCCTACCAGGCGCCGGTGGGTGAGCACTGCAGCGCCCGACACACGCCCTCCTCGATCTGACGATCACCGGCCCGGCTGCGGGCAGCGGCGANGACGATGCTACGGGGTGGGCGGTGCAGCCCCGACCGCTGCCCGGGCCCGGACAGACGACCACCCGCCGGCGGGTGGCCGGCGGGTGTCGTCGTGGAGTGGTGCAGACCGTGGTGCGGGGGAGATGGCGCAGCCTGGTCCCGGCGGGGTCGCGCCGGGCGCGGTGGCTCAGGCGGCGCGGTCGAGCACGTCGAGCAGGCCGGAGAGGTTGTGGGCACGGGAGGGGTGGCGCAGCTTGGCCAGCGCCCGGTTCTGCATCTGACGGATCCGTTCCCGGGTCAGCCCGAAGTGCGCACCGATCTCCTCCAGGGTCTGCGGCTCCTGGCCACCGAGCCCGAAGCGCAGGACCAGGATGATGCGCTCGCGGTCGTCGAGCGCGCTGAGCGCCGCGTCGATCTGGCTGAGGGCATCGCCTTCGAGGGCGGTGTCAGCGGGGTCCATCTGATCGGCGTCGGCGATGAGGTCACCCATCGTTGCGTCGCCGTCCTCGCCGATGGGGCGGTCGAGGCTGACGAGCTCCTGCATCGCGTCGCGGACCTCGCGGACCCGGTCGACGGTCAGCCCGACCTCCTCGGCGACCTCCTCCTCGGAGGGGTCACCGCCCTTCTGCTGTCGCAGGCGGAGTTCCGCGGCACGAAGCTTGCCGTAGAGCTCCCACACGTGGGCGGGGACACGGATCGTGCGGCCCTTGCTGGCGACACCGCGCTGCAGCGCCTGGCGGATCCACCACACGGCGTAGGTGGAGAACTTGTAGCCCTTGGTGTGATCGAACTTCTCCACCGCGCGCAGCAGGCCGAGGTTGCCCTCCTGGATGAGCTCGATGAAGTCGAGGTCACGGCCGGAGAACTTGCGTGCCTGCGGGACGACCAGACGTAGGTTGGCCTGGACCATACGTTCCTTCGCGCGCTCACCATCACGGGCGACCCGCTTGAGGCGGGCCTTCTTCGAGCGGGTGAGCTGGTCGTTGAGCTCCTTGAGGAACCGCTCGGCCGCCAGCCCGGCCTGATAGCGCTTGGCCAGGTCCGCCTCGTCCTCCTTGGTGAGCAGGGCGTGACGCCCGGCGTCGTTGAGGTACTGACGGACGAGGTCGGTCGTCAACGCGGCGGAGACGTCGCTGACCTCCTCGGGTGCGTCGTCAGCGACGTCGTCGATGACCTGAACGCCCTGGTCGGTGGCGGTCACGATCGCATCGTCGACCCAGGTGTCCCCGTGGAGTTCGGGGACGTGCAGTTCCTGGAGCTCCGAGAGCAGGACGTAACCGCGCTCGGACGAGCGCTCGAGGAGTTCCTCGACGGCGACCTCGGCGGTCGGCAGTTCGGTGGGCGTCACCTGGCGCCTCCTCTTCAGGGGGGGACTTGCGCGTGCGCATGCACGGACGGCCGCGGGAGCGGATGGCTGCGGGGCCGCGACGTTGCTGCGCCTCGCGTGTGTGGTTCGGAGCCGGAAGGCCTGTGGTGCCGTCCTTCGCGGGGTGTCCACCGACGGAGGACCGAGGTGGTGGACTGGCGGTTCGGCCCAGGCGGGAGAACTGACTGGCCGTAACCTGTGGAACGCACCTTGCCGCCTGGACCATCCCGTGGCCAGACGTACGTGCGGTGAACGCACACCGAAGGACGGGAGGGCCGCCCGCAGCGGACGCACATCCCGAAGCCGCGCGACGGTGCACGGTCGCAAGGACGACAAGGTAGCGCCTGTACTGGCAGGCGGCGCCGCTGGTGCTGTGCACCCTCCCGCACCTGCCCCCCCGGCTGCAGCCGACCTGTCGAGGGCGGGGGGAGGGAGAGAGAGACGCGGCGCGGCCGCGACTAGCGTTGTCCACTCCCCCGATCTGGAGAGCGCCGGTGATCACCGCCTTCGTGCTACTGGACGTCGAGGTCGACCAGGTCCCCGAGGCGGCTGAGGCGCTGTGCCACCTCGATGGTGTCACCGAGGTCTACTCCGTCACCGGCCGCTACGACCTGATCGTCAAGGTCCGCGTCCCCGAGAACGAGGCGCTGGCTGACGTGGTGACCGGCGGGATCGGCAAGATCGCCGGCATCCGCGGTTCGGAGACCGTCATCGCCTTCCGGTCCTACGCCGAGGACGTGCTCGACGCCGGCTTCGCGCTCGGCCAGGACCCGCGGGACTGAGCGAGGTCACCGTCGAGGGGGCGCAGGGATCGGCGGCGGTGGTGTGGTGGCGGGAACGTCACCTTCATCTCGCCCGCCGTCGCCAGAGGCGTCATCCTTCGAGGGGTAGGCGATGCGTGGGTGGTAGATGCCCACCAGGGACTCGACGATGGTGTCCCGAGCGCGCAGCAGTTCACGGAAGGTCAGGTCGCAGTCCTCGAACTGCCCGTCGTCGAGGCGTTCCTGGAGCAGCCGGGTCACGGTCGCCTCGATCTCATCGCGTGGCAGTGTGCCGCGTGACATCGCCATGGCCCGGGTCGTGGCTTCGCTGCAGTCGGCGAGGAGCAGGAGGGCCGCTTCCTTGCTGCGCGGCTTGTGGCCGCGGTAGCGGAACGACGACTCGTCGACGGCGTCACGGTCACCCCCGGCCGCCCGCACCGCCTTGTCGTAGAAGTAGCTGACCAACATCGTGCCGTGGTGGGAGCCGATGCAGGCCACCACCTCCGGCGGCAGGCGGTGCTCGGTCGCCATCTCCACACCGTCGATGACGTGGTTGTGGAGGATCGTGGCGGAGACGCGCGGCTCGAGTTCATCGTGGGGGTTGGCGATGCCCTGCTGGTTCTCGATGAAGAAGTGCGGCTGACGGACCTTGCCGATGTCGTGGTAGAGCCCGGCCACGGTGCCGAGCAGCGGATCCGCGCCGATCTCACGGCAGGCCCGCTCGGTGAGCGACGCCACCATCACCGAGTGGTTGTAGGAGCCCAGCGCCTTGGTCTCGAGCTCCCGCAGCAGGGGATGGTTGCGATCGGCGAGGTCGAGCAGGGCCGTGACCGTCGGCAGACGGAACAGCGTCTCCAGGAAGGGCATGGCGCCCTGGACCGCGATGGCGGTGACCAGCCCGTTGACCGCACCCGCAGCGATCGCGACCAGTACCTCATCGCGTGGACCGAACACCAGGGCGACCAGACCGGCGATGAACGGGAACGCCACCCCGGCTCGCAGGGTGGCCGACCGCAGGTCTGACCGCTTCGCGATCGTGGTGGTCAGCGGCACGCTGAGCAGGACGGCGACGGCGGCGAAGAGGGCGACCGAGCCGGCGCTGGGCCGCACCAACAGGACCAGTACCGCTGCCGGCAGCATGGTGGCGATGCCGATGACCGGGTGGACCAGCAGGGCCACCAGCATGGCCAACGCGCCGGCCGGTACCGCGAACAACCATCCCGCCGAGGTGGCGTCCACGATGGCAGCGACGCCCACCACCAGTGCGGCGTAGAAGACCACGAGCAGTGCGAGCAGGATGAGCTTCTTGCCCGTGATCCACACGATGGGCTGCATCTTCGACAGGTACACGCCGGCCACCGCGGTGACCAGCAGCATGGCCGCTGTGGCAGCGAGCCAGGCCAGCCACGGGCTGCCGCCGGTCAGCCCGAGCTCCTCGATCGCGCGGGCAGCCATCGGGCTGACGACCTCACCTTCACGCACGATCGCCTCGCCTGCGCGCCAGGTGGCGGTCACGTCATCGACGCTCTCCGCGGCGCGCTCACGGGCAGCGGCGGTCGCGTCAGGGTCGACGGTGACCGTCGGCCGTAGGTGCTGCTCGAGCACCGGCAGGGTGATGCGCACCCCGCTGTCGCCGGGCAGCGAGCGCAGGGACAGCTCCACGGGCAGGGTGTCCTCGAGCAGGGTCGCGACGTCAGCCTCACCGATCCGCTGTCGGGCGAACTCCTGGGCGATGGCGATGGTCTCGCGTTCCACCACCTCGAGCTCGACGCTCGACAGACCGACCAACGCCGCAACCGTGTCCTCATCGAGATCCGGCTCCAGGGTTGCGAGCTCCTCACGCTGCTGTGCGGTGCTCTGCGTGCGGCGGACGCCGTCCTCATCCTCGGACGGCTCTCGGACCTCACCGGCGGAGAGGAAGACGTCACGGACATCGCGCACGATCGCGGACTGGGCCTCACGATCAGGGGTCAGGACCGGCTCGACACCCTCCGCCGCCTGCCGTCGTGCCGTCTCCGTCGCATCGGCGTCGGTGACCTGCACGGCTTCCTCGGCGAACACCGTGCGGGGCGCCGGCTCACCGGCCCGAACGGGTCGTTCGTCCGCGACCGCGGCCAGCGCGACGAAGACCGGGACCACGAGCACGACCATCGCTGCAGCGACGAGACGCTGCAGCAGAAGCTGCCGTTGGGTGGGACTCACGGTGGGAAGAGGCTCCGAGTCAGGGCGCTGTCGCCGACCGCGTTCGTGGCCGCGATCCGCAGTGTCGCGCATCGAAGGGCGATCTGCCGTGTAACCGCCCACAGCCAGCACCGACCCAACGACACCCGGGGCGGCGCGCGAGCCCCGGGGACAGGCGGCCCGACGCGACCGGAACCGGTCCCACGGCGACAGCGACCCCCTCACCCCGAGATGGTCGGGCTGCGGCGTCGGCGCGTTAGTCTGCGCGCCCAACGCCCACACCGGCACGCGAGGCGCATCGTGCAGCACGTCGACCCGTCACCGTGGGTCGCCCTGCGGCGCAGCGACTGGGCGACCCTGGCATCGGCGACGCCGTTGACCCTGACAGAGGCGGACCTCGAGCGGCTGCGCGGGATCAACGAGGCCATCTCGCTCGAGGAGGTCGCTGACGTCTATCTGCCGTTGTCGCGCCTGCTCAACCTCTATGTCGCCGCGACCCAGGACCTCCACCGGGCCACCGACACCTTCCTGGGATCGTTGGCAGCCAAGGTGCCCTTCGTCATCGGTATCGCCGGCTCCGTCGCCGTGGGCAAGTCCACGACCTCGCGGATCCTGCAGGCGCTGCTGTCGCGCTGGCCGGACCACCCCGAGGTGGCGCTGGTGACCACCGACGGTTTCCTCCACCCCAACGCCGAACTCGAGCGACGGGGTCTGATGGACCGCAAGGGGTTCCCGGAGTCCTATGACACCGCCGCGTTGGTCCGGTTCGTCGGCCAGGTCAAGTCCGGTGTTCCCGAGGTCCGTGCGCCGTCCTACTCCCACCTGCGCTACGACGTCAGCCCCGACGAGCACGTGGTGGTCTACCAGCCCGACATCCTGATCGTGGAGGGCCTCAACGTGCTGCAGACCGGCACGGGGCAGGACGACCGGGTGTTCGTCTCCGACTTCTTCGACTTCTCCGTGTACGTCGACGCCGATGAGGCCGACATCAAGCGGTGGTACGTGCAGCGCTTCCGGCGGCTGCGCGACACCGCGTTCCAGGACCCGCGCTCCTACTTCTCGCGCTACGCGGCACTGGACGATCACCAGGCCGATGAGACGGCCAGCCAGATCTGGGAGCGGATCAACGGGCGCAACCTGGTCGACAACGTGGCGCCCACGCGCAGCCGCGCGGATCTGATCCTGCGCAAAGGTCCCGAGCACGCCGTCGAACGGGTGTGGCTGCGCAAGCTGTGAGACAGGCCCGGCCCCTCACCCCGTCGCCACCTCCGCCGGGGCCCGCCCAACCGGCTCCCACGCTGCGATCACACCACGGATCGCCGTGACGACCGCAAGGGGCTGGTCCAGCAGCAGGTGATGGTGCGCGAAGGGCACATCCAGGACCGGCACACCGGCAGCAGCCGCGGGCGCCTGCGACAGCAACTCGGACATGTGGGCCCGGACATCGGCGTCCACGATCGCGGAGCGCTCGCCGTTGACGATCGCCATCCGACAGCCGGCACGGGCGAGCTGCGGACCGAACTGGCTCGGCATCGACGGCCCCATCCGGGCGGTGAAGACCCGAGGGTCGAACTTCCAGGTCCACCCCTGCTCGGTCTCCCGCAGGCTCTGGCGCCCCACGTGATCCACCAGCCAGGCGTTCTCGCAGGGCTGGGGCGGCACCAGGTGGAAGTGTTCCACGGCCGTGTCGAGGTCGGGGTAGGTCTTGGGGGCACGGAACATCCGACCCCCGCGGCCCTCCTCCGACTCCGGGTCGGGTCGACGCACCGGTGCATCCAGTACCACCGCACCGGCCAGTCGGGGACCGTGCGTCGCCGCCAGCACGATGGTCACGAACCCGCCCATCGAGTGGCCCACCACCAGGGGGCGCCCCGTGCCACCGGCGTCAGCCGCAACCGCCAGGATCTCCTCGGCCCACTGTTCGGCGGCATAGACCTCCCGATGTGCGCTGTCCCCGTGGCCGGACAGATCGAGGGCCACCACCCGGTGATCGCACGCCAGGCTCGGTGCGATCGCCGTCCACCATCGGGCGTGGGCGGCACCGCCGTGGACCAGGAGCAGGGTGGGGTGGTTGCGCGCCCCCCAGGCCAACCACGCGACGGAGGCGCCGTCCACCTCCACCTCGCCCTGCTCCATGGGTGCCGACAACGCCTCCTCGAACCAGGCGGGTGCCGGTGCCGGGCCGCCAGGACGCGATGAACCGGTGGGATGGATGGGCAACACGAACCTCCTTCACAGAACGGTTCAGCCTAACCCGTTCCGCACCCGGGCTCCGTCGTCCGTTCCCGTCACATGCCCCGACCGGTCCCGGGGCCGGGGTACCGTCCCGTCTCACCCGCTGAGCGCCCCCGTGCTCTCCCCTCACGTCAGGCTGCCCGTGCCCGCTGCGAACCCGGCGCTGCCCAGCGAGAGGCATCGGTGACCGGCGACAGCACGAGGAGCGCCGGGGCCACCTCGCCGGACACTGGTGCCGGACCCGCATCCACCGCACCCGCGGTGTCCAGCTTCGGCCCACGCGAGGCCCTGCTGCTGGTGCTGCTGTCCTCGATGTGGGGCCTGAGCTTCCTGTTCGTCGAGGTCGCGCTCGCTGAGCTCGGCCCCTTCTGGATCGTGGCCGGACGCACCACCGTCGGCGGCTTCGTCCTGCTGGCCATCCTGCTGCTGCGGCGCAAGCCCCTGCCCCGCGGTGCGGGGCTGTGGAGCCGACTGCTGGTGCTCGGGCTGATCAACAACGCCGCGCCGTGGACGATGCTGGCGTGGGCCCAGCAGACGCTGCCCTCGGGGTTGACGGGCCTGCTGATGGCGATCGTGCCCACCTCGACCCTGGTGGTCGCCGCCCTGGTGGGACTGGAACGCATCACCCCACGTCGGATGACGGGCCTGCTGCTCGCCCTTGGCGGGGTCGGTGTGATCGTCGGTGCCGACATCGAGCAGCCCGGCCGTGTCACCGCCGTACTGGTCGTGGTGCTGGCTACGATGCTGTACGCCGCAGGGGCGGTCTTCGCCAAGAGCCGGGTCTCCGGTCACGCGCCACCCCTGGCCCTGGCCACGGGGCAGGTGCTGAGCGCTGCAGCGTTCACGGTGCCCGTGGCCCTGGTCGTCGAGGGGCCGGTCAGCGTGGGCCAACTGCGCCTGGCCACTCTCGCCAGCGTCGGTGCGCTCGGAGCGCTGGGTACCGGGCTGGCCTTCCTGGTCTTCTACACCCTCGTGGCCCGGGTGGGAGCGACCAACGCCACGCTGACGACCTACCTGATCCCCATCGTCGCCGTGGTGGCAGGGGCGCTGGCGCTGGATGAGCGACTGGGTCCGAGCGCGCTCGCCGGTGGGGCGCTGATCCTGGTCGGCATCTGGTTGGCGCAACGGGCGCCGGGTCCTGGCACGACGCGCTGATCCACCCGGGCCGGCGTCCCGCCGCCTACCTCGCCGGACCACCGGCCCACCACGGTGGTCGGCACGTGGGCGATGTCTGCAACGGCGGTGCACCACTCCTGCCCCACGACGTCGTAGCCTTGCTCCCTGTGCTGTGGACCACCCACCTCGAGGAACACCGGTGCACCAGACGACCGACCGCGGCCCCCTGGTCGTGCAGCACCGCCTGTGGCTCGCCTTCCTGGTGGGTGTGGTGCTGCTGGGCGGCGTGCTGACCGTGGTCGTCGACGTGGAACCGACGCTGCCCGTGGCGCTGCCGCTCCTGCTGTCGACGGCGATCGCGTGCGCGACCGCCGTCGGCGTCCACGCCATCGACCGGATCTTCGCCGCCAGCCCGCCCGCCGACGACGCCGCTGCCGTCGGCGAGCTGCGCACCCGGATGGTCCTGCAGGCCGTGCTGGCGGAGACCCTCGTGCTCGTGACGACGATCCTGGCGGCACTGATCGGACCACGTTGGAACGTGGCGATCGGGGCCGCGGCTGCGGTCGCGATCCTGTTGTGGGTGCGCCCCCGACCCGCACGCCTGCGACGCTTCGAAGCAGCATGGGCGGCGCGCGGCGCGGACGTGTCCCTGACCCGGGGACTGGCCGTCGCAGAGCGACGCGAGCGGGAGTAACCGCTGCGCACCCCCCCGGTGCCAGCCCCACCCCCCGACCCTTCCCTCCGCCTCCACCCTCCCCGACCCGTTCTCCCCACTGACGGCACCACGACGCGAGGAACCACCATGGCGAGTACCTACGACGCGATCCTGCTGGTCTCATTCGGCGGACCCGAAGCCCCTGACGAGGTCATCCCGTTCATGGAGAATGTCACCCGTGGACGCGACATCCCCCGCGAACGCCTCGAGGAGGTCAGCCAGCACTACTTCGGGTTCGGTGGACGCTCCCCCATCAACGATCAGAACCGTGCGCTCAAGGCCGCCCTCGAGGAACTGCTGGCCGAGGAGGGACCTGAGCTGCCGATCTACTTCGGCAACCGCAACTGGCACCCGTTGCTGCCCGACACCCTCGCCCAGATGCGCGACGACGGCGTCGAGCGGGCGCTGTGCTTCGTGACCTCGGCCTTCTCCTCCTACTCCGGCTGTCGGCAGTACCGCGAGAACCTCGCGGAAGCCGTCGCCGGGGTGGAGGGCGCGCCGCAGCTCGACAAGATCCGGGTCTACTACAACCACCCCGGGTTCCTCGAGCCCCAGGTCGACTTCATCCTCGACGCCCTGGCCGAGCTGCCCGAGGAGGTGCGTGACGACGCCCAGGTGGCCTTCACCACCCACTCGATCCCCCGGACGATGTCACGCCACTGTGACTATGAGACCCAGCACTACGAGGCGTGCCGCATCGTGATGGAACTGCTGGCCGAGCGCGCACCGCTGCCCGATGGCCGCGAGCGGTCGTGGCAGCTGGTGTTCAACTCCCGCTCAGGCCCGGAGTTCGTCCCGTGGCTCGAACCTGACATCAACGACCACCTCGGCGACCTCCACGCCCAGGGGGTCCCCGGCGCGGTCTGCGTGCCGATCGGGTTCATCTCCGACCACATGGAGGTCATCTACGACCTCGATGTCGAAGCCGTGGAGACCGCGGCGGAGCTCGGCCTGCCCTTCGCACGAGCGGCCACCGTGGGCACCGACCCCCGCTTCGTGGCGATGATCCGCGAACTGGTGCGCGAGCGCATCGACGACGATGTGGACAAGCGCGCCCTCGGCACCCGCGGCCCCAACCACGACGCCTGTCCGATCGACTGCTGCTTCACCCCCGGCCAGGAGGCCAGGGAGGTGGTGGCCGCCGCGGCACCGCCGCGCGGGCGCTGACCGGCAGCTGACCGGCAGCTGACCCCGGTCACCGGGCGGCCATCGGCCGCCCGCACCGGGGCCCGGTGGCAGTACGGTGCGGGGCCGAGCACCCCACGACGTGCCCCGCCCCATCCCGTGCCCGAGGAGGCAACGATGACCGAACCGCGTACCCCACGGACCCGCCGCGGCGCCGAGGCCGTCGATGCCGCCATCGAGGCCTATGAACTGACCCAGCGCACCGATGAGCCGGACCCCTCCGTGCGCGGCGACGGCGACCTGGACCTCGGTTGGGTACGGGAGCGCATCGACGCCGCCCGCAAGGCGGCCGATGCCGATGTGGTCTCCTCCGAGGAGGCGTTGGCGTGGCTCGCGGAGACCGTCAACCGGGAGGTCGAGCTCGACCTCGATGAGGATGCCGAGTCGCCCGAGGCCGGCTGAGCGCACGCCACTGCGCTGCACGCCCGGCACGCGACCGAGAACACCCACCGGGGCCCGCTTCCCCGGCCCTGCGTGCGACGCGACGGGCGCACGCGAGGCGGGATGGCTGACGCGGCGGTGGCGGCGGGTAGCGTTGGCCCCATGGAACTCGTCCTCGTCCGACATGCACAGCCGGAGTGGAACCGGGGCCGCGAAGCCCAGGTCGACCCCCGGTTGACCTCGCTCGGGCAACAGCAGGCCGAGCTGCTCGCGGTCCACCTCGCCGGTCAACCCTTCGACGAGGTGCTCGTCTCCACCGCCAAACGTGCGCGCCGCACGGCCACGCCACTGCTCGAACGGGTCCACGCCACGGTGGTGCAGGAGCGGGCCTGGCTGCACGAGATCCGTATGCCCGCCGCGTGGCAGGGGTCACCGGCCGAGGAGGTCGGACGTGCCATGGCACAGGCGCGCGACCGTTCCCGCGAGGAGTGGTGGGAGGGCATGCCCGGTGGTGAGAGCTTCAACGACTTCCACGCCCGCGTGACCCTGGGGCTGACCAACGAACTGGCCGAGCACGGTGTCGTCCGAGATGACGAGGACCTGTGGACCGTGCCGCAGGAGGCCGAGGACCGCCGGCTGCTGTTCGTCGCCCACGCCGGCACGAACTCCGTGGTGCTCGGCAACCTGTTGGGGCTGGATCCTGAGCCCTGGGAGTGGGAGCGGTTCGCCTCGGCCCACGCGTCGATCACGGTGCTGCGCAGCCGCCCGATCGCCGGACGCCGCATCTTCAGCCTCGAACGCTTCAGCGACGTCGGCCACCTCGACGGTGCCGAGGTCACCAGCTGAGCCGACGCGCACCCGCGCGGCCCCGCCGCCGGCCCTACCGTCCCACGGGCGCGGAAGCGGTGCGTTCCCCGGGCAGTGGGAACCACCGCAGGGCTTCGACCTCCGGCGGCAGCCCCGGGGCCAGCGGCACCCCTGGGGCCGCGCCGGCACCCAGGATCCGCTCCCCCTCGGCGAGCACGTCCTCGAGGACCTCATCCGCCACCTGCAGGCGGCGGGTGGGCCAGCTCACACGTCCTGCGTCGTAGCGCACGTCGTGCAGCGACATCGGTGGCGGCACCCGGCCCTCACGGTGGGTCCAGCACCCCGAGGCCGGATCGAAGTCGTAGGCGTCGAGCAGCCGGTGGCCGTGCCGCGCGATCAGGCGCACCGCCTCGATCAGGAAGTCGATGACCTGGTCGGTCAGGAACCAGGTGAAGTTGATACGGACCCAACCGGGCTTGACCCCTGCGCACCCCTGGTCGATGGCGCGCTCATAGGCGTGGGAGCGCTCGACGTCGATGCCGAGCAGTCGGTGGCCGTAGGGCCCCGCGCAGGAGCACCCACCCCGCGCCTGGATACCGAACAGGTCGTTGAGCAGCGCCACCACGAACTCGTGGTGCAGGTAGCCGCTGCCGGAACGGATCACGAAGGAGACGATCGACAGCCGCTCCGCATCGAGGTTGCCCAGGACCTCGATGTCGGGTTCCTCGGACCACGCCGCGATGGCACGGGAGATCGCGGCGCGCTCGTGGGTGAGGATCGCCTCCACCCCGACGGCCTGCTTGAGCTGGAAGACCAGCCCGGCACGGATCGCGCCGAGGATGTCGGGGGTGCCGCCCTCCTCGCGTTCCTCGATGACATCGAGGTAGCGGTGCTCGTCGGCGTTGACGTAGGCGACCGTGCCGCCGCCCGGCACCGTCGGCACCCGGTTGGCGAACAGCTCCCGCCGCGCGATCAACAGTCCCGGCGTGCCGGGCCCGCCCACCAGCTTGTGGGGTGAGACGAACACCGCGTCTTTGTAGTCGAGGTGGCCGTCGTCGAGGTGGCCGTCGTCGAGGCCGGATGCCCCCGGGTCGCCCTCCGCAGCACGGCGCGGGCTCCCGGCACCCTCGGGGGTGACGGCCGGGCGGTGTGGCGCCATCGCCACGTCCACATAGGGCGCCGCCGCGGCGCAGTCCCACAGGGCCAGGGCACCGTGGCGGTGCAGCAGCACCGACACCGCCCGGGTGTCGGTGAGGATGCCCGTGACGTTGGATGCCGCGGAGAAGGCCCCGATACGCAGCGGCCGATCGGCGTGGGTGATCAGCGCCGCTTCCAGGGCCGACAGGTCGACGTGACCGTCCTCGTCCTCGGGGATGCGGACCACGTCGGCGATCGTCTCACGCCACGGGAGCTCGTTCGAGTGATGCTCGTAGGGCCCGATGAAGACCACGGGCCGCTCGCCGGCGGGGATGTGACGTGTGAGGCCGTACTGCGCGTCCAGTTCCGCCGGGATGCGGATACCGAGCGCCCGGATCAGCTTGTCGATGGCACCGGTCGATCCGGTGCCGGCGAACAGCACCACGCAGTCGTCCCCGGCGCCGAAGGCCTCGGCGATGATCTCCCGCGCGTCCTCGCGGAAGCGGGTGGTCTGACGTCCGGTGCCGGAGGTCTCCGTATGGGTGTTGGCGTACAGCGGCAGCACCACCTCACGTAGGTGGTCCTCGATGAAGCTCAGGCCCCGGCCGGACGCGGTGTAGTCGGCGTAGATCACCCGGCGGGGACCGAAGGGCGTGGCCACCGCCTCGGCTTCACCGATCACCGAGCGGCGGACGTGGGCGATGAGGGCCTCGCGGGCCTCAGCGGTGCGTTCCATCGGTGGGCTCCCGGCTGGGGTGACGACCGTACCGCCGTCCAAGGGACGGGGCGGGTTGTTCCACGGCAGGGAGCCGGGATGGAACACTGCCCACCCTCGCCGGAGCAGCCGTGCTGGCCACCGACATCCCCGGCGCGCCGGCGGCTGGGGCGGTCGGACGTACCGACCCGCGCAACCACGAGGAGTACGGGTGAGCACACCGAACCGCGACGAGGGCTGGGGCCCGGAGGTGGAGCAGCACCGCCGAGGTGGTGCCGCGCTGCGCCGCATCCTGCTGACCCTCCTCGTCCTACTCCTCGCCGCCGCCGTCGCGCTGCCGGTGCTGGCGACCCTGCGACTGAACCGTGCACCTGTCGAGGGCCTGGCCTCGGGGGGCCAGCCGATGCACGTGCTGGTGACCGGCTCCGACAGCCGGGAGGGCCTGACCCGGGAGGAGCAGATCGAACTGTCGACGGGGCTGGACGACTACGGCCCGGAGCGGACCGACACCATCTTCATCCTCACCCTCCAAGGGGGTGAGGCCGCCATGCTGGCCTTCCCACGCGACCTATGGGTCACGCGCTGCGATGGGTCGGTTGGACGCATCAACGTCGCGCAGTCGATCGACGGTCCCGGCTGCCTGGTCGACACCGTGCGCCAGCTGTCCGGTATCCACGCCCACCACCATGTCCGGGTCACCTTCGCGGGTTTCCGCGACGTCGTCGACGCCGTGGGTGGCGTCGAACTGTGCCTCGACGAACCGATCGCCGACCGCGATGCCGGCATCGACCTGCCCGCCGGTTGCCAGCGGCTCGACGGTGGCGACGCCCTCGGCTACGTGCGTGTGCGCAAGATCGACGACGACCTCCAGCGCATCCAACGCCAGCAGGCCTTCGTGCAGGCCCTGGCCCGGGAGGTCACCCGGCCCGCGGTGCTGTTCAACCCGCTGACCCTGTGGCAGCTGTCCGGCGACGCCGGGCAGGCCGTCCAGGTCGATGACTCCCTCGGGCCGGTGGGCATGCTGCAGCTGGCCCGCGGCGGTCGGGCCCTGGCCGCCGGCGACGTGGCGACCTACACCGTGCCGGGCACCCCGCGGATCACCTCGGGCGGGGCCTGGGTGCTCGACACCGCACAGCCCGAGGCTGACCGGTTGTTCGCGCGGTTCCGGGACGGCAGTGTGCTCGAGGAGGCCACGGGCAGCACCGACGCCGAGGTCGACCGCGCCGAGGTGCCCGTCATCGTCGCCAACGGCGCGGGTATCAACGGCCTGGCAGGCAGCGTCGCCGCGGAACTCGAGGAGCTCGGCTATCCGGTCGCCGAGGTCACCAACGCCGAGCCCACCGATCGCACCCGCATCCGCTACCCGAACGGGCGGGAAGCAGCGGCTGAGCAGCTCGCAGAGGACATCCGGGGACCCGCCACCCTGGAAGAGGCCGAGGTGGACTTGGTCACCGTCGTCCTCGGACCGCAGGCCGCCGCCTGACCCGCACAGCTGTCCCACTTCCAGCTGCCCTTCCCCACGCCGCCACCGAGAGGTCGTGACATGAGCGAACCCCTGTCGATCCTGACCGTGTGCCTCGGCAACATCTGCCGCTCCCCCACCGCCGAGGCGACGCTGCGCGAGGCCGCCGACGCCGCGGGGTTGGCGCTGTCGGTCGACTCGGCCGGTACGGGCGCGTGGCACCTCGGCAACCCACCCGACGCCCGGATGCGCGCCGCCGGGGCTGAGGTGGGGCTCGACATCGACGGCGTTGCCCAGCGCGTGGACCTCGCGTCCCTCCAGGAGGCCGACCTGGTGGTGGCGATGGACCGCGCCAACCTGCGCGACCTGCAGCGGCTCGTGGGCAGCGCCGGCATCGACACGCCGATGGTCCTGTTCCGCGACTTCGACCCGGAGGCGACGGGGACCGCGGAGATCCCGGATCCCTACTACGGCGGCCCGGAGGGCTTCGCCGAGGTGGTGGAGATGTGTCGCCGTACCTCGCAGCGGCTGGTCGACGCCCTCGTGCAGGGTGGAGTCGAGGCCGCCCTCCGTGCGCGCCGCGAGGACGCATGAGGGGCGCTGGCGGTCCACCCGAGCCGCTGCCGGGCGGCCTTGCAGCGGTCGAGCGTGCGCGCGCACTGTCGGGCGGCTCCATCGCGGCGGTCTGGCATGCCCACCTCGCCGACGGCTCGCAGGTGGTGGTCAAGGAGGGTGACACCCCGGCGGAGCTCGAAGCCGAGGGCCTCGAGGCCCTGGCGGCAGCGGGCGCGCCGGTGCCACAGGTGCTCGGCCATGACGACACCGTGCTGGTGCTCGAGTACCTGTCGGGGCCCTCGGGTGACCGCCGCGAGCTCGGGCGACGCCTGGCCGAGGTGCACCGCCACCTCGGCGAGCGCTTCGGCTGGCACCGGGACAACGTGATCGGGCCGCTGCCCCAGGCCAACCCACCGACCGACGACTGGCCGGGCTTCCTCGCCGAGGCGCGGCTCATCCCCTACCTCGGTGACCTGCCGAGGGACCTGGCCCGCCGCCTGGAGCGTGCCCTCGAGCGTGGCGCGGTCGCAGAGGTGGCCGACCACGACGTGGCCCCGAGCCTGGTGCACGGTGACCTGTGGTCGGGCAACGTGCTCGCCGACCGGTGGCTGCTGGACCCGGCGGTGCACCACGCCGACCGGGAGATCGACCTCGCGATGCTGGAGCTGTTCGGCTCCGTCGGGACCGCGATGCGCCGCGGGTATGAGGAGGTCTGGCCCCTGGATGCGGGGTCCGAGGAGCGGCTGCCCCTGCTCCAGCTGCCACCGCTGCTGGTGCACGTGCGGCTGTTCGGGGCCGGCTACCTCGGTGGTGTCGCCAGCCGGCTCGACGCGCTCGGTTGGTAGCTGCCCGTGGCGGCCGCGTCCTCCACGGCGGCGCCCCCACGGCGGCGATCGCGAGGCCGCAGCGAGGCCGCAGCGAGGGCGGTAGCAACCGCGCTCACCTGCCTCGTCTGGGCGTGCCCCGCAGCGGCCGGGACGTGAGGGGATCCTCGGGCCAGGCATGCTTGGGGTAGCGCCCGCGCAGCTCGGAGCGGACCTGCGGGTAGGCGCGGTGCCAGAAGCCGGCGAGGTCGTCGGTGACCTGCACGGGACGCCCGGCCGGCGACAGCAGGTGCAGCAGCACCGGCACACGCCCCTCGACCACCGTCGGTGTGGTGGTGGCGCCGAACAGCTCCTGCAGCCGCACGGCCAGGACCGGCCGCTCCCCGACGCCGTAGTCCAACGCCCGGCGCGAACCGGAGGGCACGGTCAGNTGGGTGGGGGCCAGCCGGTCGACCTCGCGCAGCAGCTGGTGGCCGATGGCTGCCTCCAGCACCGGGGTGAGGCGCTGTCGGGCGAGGTCGGAACGGTTGCGGGCACGCAGCAGGAAGGGTGCCAGCAGCTCCTCGCCAGCCGCCAGCAGCCGGTCGTCGTCCACCGGCTGGTACGGCGTCCCGAACACCGCGGCCAGGAGTGCGACGCGGGCCTGCAGCTGCCGGTCGGCCTCGCGCACCGCCAGCAGCTCCAGCCCTTCGGTGCGCAGCCCTTCGAGCAGAGCACCGAGGCGCTGGTCGTGGTCGAGGTCGTCGATCCGGTGCCGCTCCAGCACCACCGCGCCCAGCTCGACACGCCGCTCGGCCACCACGTCCCCCTCGCGCCATCCGACCTCCGTGCGCGTGGTCAGGCGCCCGGCCAGCACGGTGCGCACGCTGGCCTCGTCCACGGCGGCGGCGAGGTGGATCCGGGCCACCTCGGCGCCCCGGTCGAGGTGGGCGACAGCCAGCCACGGCTCCGCGGAGAGGGGATCGGCCGGATCGAGCTCCGCACCACGGCCACCTGCGAGCAGGTAGCCCCCACGGCGGCCCGGGCGAGCGGCAGCCACCTGGTCCGGCCAGCCGGTCAGCACCAGGCGACCGGGGCTTGCCCGCCCCACAGGTGCCGATCCGGCGAGCTCCAGGGCGTCCACGGAGCGCCGCAACCGGTCGCGTTCGCGCCGTGCCCGCTGGAGCGCACCGTGCCGCACCCGGATCCCCGCCGGTGCACGCCCACCTCTGAGGACGTGCAGCCGTAGTGCGAGGTCCGCATCGGGATGCTGAGGCGAGGTGAGCAGCACGTCGCGGTCGCTGAGCAGTGCGGCGAGTTCCGCACCCAGCCCGCTCGCACCGTGCTGTGCCGCGGCCAGCAGCAGCCGACCGAGCCGCGGGTGGACGGGCAGCTGCGCCAGCTGCCGGCCGAGCGTGGTCAGGCGGGCGTCGCCGTCCAGGGCGCCGAGGTCGGTCAGGGCCGCCAGCGCCGCCTCCCACACCGCCGGTGGCGGCTGGTCCAGCAGGCGCAGCTCGGCGATGTCCGCCCCCCAGGCGGCGACCTCAAGGGCGGTGGGCGTCAGGTCGTCGGTGGCGATCGCCGGCCGGGGATGGGCGTCGCGTGCCGCGTGCTCGCGCGCCGGCCACAGCCGTACGCACCGCCCGGGGGCGGTGCGGCCGGCCCGCCCCGCACGCTGGTCGGCCGAGGCCCGTGAGGCCGGGACCGTGACCAGCCCCGACAGCCCCGAGGTGGCGTCGAAGCGCGGCTCGCGGGAGAGTCCGGCGTCGATGACCGTGCGCACGCCGTCGATCGTGACGCTGGACTCCGCGAGGTCGGTGGAGAGCACCACCTTGCGGACCCCCGGCGCAGCCGGCGCCAGCGCCGCGTCCTGCTCCGCCGGTGGCAGCGCCCCGTGCAGGGGACGCACCACCACCGCTGCGCCGGATGCGGCCACGTCCTCGAGCAGCCGGGCGGTCCGGCGGATCTCACGGGCGCCGGGGAGGAAGACGAGCACGTCGCCGTCCTCCTCAGCCAGTACCTCGCGCACCGCCGTGGCGACCGCGGCGTCCAGCCCGCCGGGTCGAGGTCGCGCACGATGCTCGACACGGACGGGGAAGCGGCGGCCCTGCGCTCGGATCACCGGCGCGTCGTCGAGCAGCGCGGCCACCTCTGCCGCGTCCAGGGTCGCGGAGGCGACCACCACCTCGAGGTCCTCGCGCAGCGCCGTTCGGGACTCCCAGACGAAGGCCAACGCCAGGTCCGCTGCGAGGTTGCGCTCGTGGAACTCGTCGAAGACCACCGTGGCCGTGCCCGCCAGCGACGGATCCCGCTGCAGGCGGCGGAGCAGTACCCCCTCGGTGACCACCTCGATGCGGGTGGCCGCGGACCGACGGCGCTCGTCACGGGTCGTCACCCCGACCACCTCGCCGACCCTGCTGCCGAGCTGGGCCGCCAGCCGTGCCGCCGCCGCACGGGCCGCCACCCGCCGCGGCTCCAGCACCACGATCCGCCCGGGCCGCTCGCGAGCCAGCAGTGCCAGGGGCAGACGGGTGGTCTTCCCCGCGCCGGGTGGGGCCTCGAGCACTGCGGCCCTGGTGCGCGCGAGCGCCGCCAGGACCTCCCCGAGCACGGCGTCGACCGGCAGGGGAGGACCGGGCAACGCGCCACCGACCGCGTCGGGCGTGGGATGGCCGTGGCCGGGTAGCGCGGGCAGCGTCACTGCGCCGCCCGGTCCGCGAGCAACCCGGCGATACGCCCGAGGGCCACCCGGCACACCACGGCGTAGGGGGCCGCCACCGCCGGGACCTCGAAGACCACCCGGCAGCCCTCGGCATGCGGCTCGACCCGGTGCCCCGTCGCCGGGACACCCGCCACCCGCCAGCGCCAACGGTGGCCCGGCTCGAGCTCGGTGACCTCGAAGGGCAGCCACACCCCGACAGGGGTGCGCACCCGGCCCCGTACGCCCGCCGTGAGCTGACGACCGCCATCGTCGAGCTCCGCCGCGGTGACCGTCGGCCCCCACCGCGGCCACAGGTCGAGCAAAGTCAACACCCGCCAGGCGGCAGCCGGTGGGGCGGACATCACCTGCGCCACGTCCATGCCGCCTCCTCGCGCTGTGCGCCCTCACGTGGACCGTGGCACACCGCTGCCGGTGTGCCGGCCCTCGGCCGGCAGAGTACGGTGACCGCTGACGAGGAGGTACGTGGTGGGTGCGGTCCTACGCGTGTTGATCAATGCTGCCGCCCTCTGGGTCGCGGTCCAGTTGTTGGAGGGGTTCAACTACGACTTCGACGGCGACGGCTGGGTCGGCTTCCTGGTGATCGCCGTGCTGCTCGGGGTGCTCAACGCCGTGGTGAAGCCCTTCATCCGGGTGCTGGCGCTCCCGGCGGTGGTGCTGACCCTGGGGCTGTTCCTCCTGGTCGTCAACGCCGCGGTGCTGGCCCTGACGGTGTGGATGTCGGAGGCCCTCGGTCTGGCGCTCACCAGCGACGGCTTCGGGTGGACCTTCCTCGCCGCCCTGATCGTGTCCCTGGTCTCCTGGGCGCTCGAGACCTTCCTCGGGCAGGGCTGAGCCGACGAACCGTCCCACGCTGCCGACCCTCGACCGGAGCCACCGTGTGAGCACACCGACCGACCCTGCCCTGACGGGCCGTACCACCGAGGTGTTGCAGACGCTGATCCGCAACGCCTGCGTCAACGACGGCACCGCTGCCTCGGGTCAGGAACAGCGCAACGTCGCGGTGATCGACCAGGTGCTCGGCGACCTCGACCAGGTGCACTTCGAACCGGTCCCCGGCCGCCGCAGCGTGCTCACGACCCTGGAGGGGACCGACCCCGACGCGCCCACGGTGCTGCTGCTCGGCCACCTCGACGTCGTCCCGGTCACCCGTGAAGCCTGGCGGGAGGACCCCTTCGGTGGTGAGCTGATCGACGGCGAGGTGTGGGGACGTGGCGCCGTGGACATGCTGAACCTGACCTCCTCCATGGCCGTGGCCGTCGAGCATCTCGCCGCCCGGCCGCAGCGCCCGCGCTCCACGGTGAAGTTCCTGGCGGTGGCCGACGAGGAAGCCGGCGGCGCCCTCGGTGCGGAGTGGATCGTCGACCATGCCTGGTCGGACGTCGCCTGCGACTACGTGTTGACCGAGTCGGGCGGCATCCCGGTGGACGGAGCCCGCGGGCGGTCCATCGTGTTCGCCACGGCAGAGAAGGGCATCGGCTGGCGGCGGCTGACCGTCAGGGGCACGCCGGGCCACGGATCGATGCCCTACGGGGCGGACAACGCCCTGGTCACCGCCGCCGAGGTGATCCGGCGCATCACGGCCTTCGACCCACCGCCGCGCCTCGGCGCCCACTGGCGAGCCTGGGTCGCGAACCTCGACCTGCCCGCCGAGGTCAAGGACGGCCTCCTCGACGAGGGTCGCCTGAAGGACACCCTGGCGCAGGTCGACCCGAAGCTGGCGCGCTACGGCCACGCCTGCACCCACATCACCGTCAGCCCCAACGTGGTCCGCGGCGGCAGCAAGGTCAACGTGATCCCCGACGCGGTCCACCTCGACCTCGATATCCGGACCCTGCCCGGTGTCGATGGCACCGAGGTCGATGCGATGCTGACCGAGGCACTCGGCGACCTCGCCCACCGGGTGACCATCGTGCCCGGCGATGTCGGCCGGCCCCCATCGGCTTCTGCGCAGGACACCCCGCTGTTCGACCTGCTACGACGGCGCGCCGCCGCGGTCCACCCCGGCAGCGAGGTACTGCCCTGGATGACGGTCGGTGGCACCGACGCCTCCTTCTTCCGGCGTCGCGGGGTACCGGCCTACGGCGCCGGCATGTTCAGCGCCGAGGTTCCCCTGGAGGAGTTCCAGAGCCGGTTCCACGGCCACGACGAGCGCATCGATCTGCGATCACTCGGCCTGTCCACCCAACTGTGGATCGACCTGGTGGACGGCCTCGCCGGCTGAGGGGCGGGATCGGGCGTTGCAGGCGCCGAGGCCATCCCCCCGGAGTACGTTGCCGAACACCGGTCACGACACGGTGCGTCCCACGGCCTCTCGGGCCGTGCCCACGAGGGAGAGAACCGATGCCATACCTGACCCGCTCCACCCGCACGCTGCGACTGCTCGCCCCGCTGGCTGCACTCACGCTCCTGCTCGCGGCCTGCAACGGCGACGACGCCGTGGAGGAGGCCACCGCTGAGGACTACCAGGGGGTCGAGGACCAGCCCGACGACGCTGCCGCGAGCTTCGTCTCACCTTCGGACGGTGACACCGTCAGCTCGCCCTTCACCGTGGAGCTCGCCGCGGACAACGTGACCCTGACCGAGGTCGGGGCACCCGTCGCCGGCGAGGCGCACCTGCACGTGGTAGCCGACCTCGGCTGCTACGACACCGGTGAGTTGATCCCGGGCCCCAGCGACGAGGACGAGGCGGAGGGCCGCTTCCACCTCGGTGACGGCTCCGACTCGCGGGAGATCGACCTCGAGCCGGGGACCTACGAGCTGTGCGTGCAGCTGGCCGACGGCATCCACACCGCCTTCGGTGCCACGGAGACCATCACCGTCACCGTCGAGTGAGCTGCTCCTGACGCGGACGCCGCCCGCGTCGAGGCCCCCGATGCCCGCCCCGCGTGACCGCCGGGCGGGCATCGTCGTAAGGTGGCCCACCAGAGCAGCACCGAGGTGGAGGTGACCGTGGACGCCGCGCTCATCGGGCTCCTGGCCGGCAGCGGCTGGTCCGCCGGGATCAACCTCTACGGCGCGGCGCTCGCGCTGGGCCTGTTCGGCCGGTTCGGACCGGGCGGCGTACCCGAGGTACTGACCCGTACCGACACCCTGGTCATCGTCGGGGTTCTCTTCGCATGCGAGTTCGTGGTCGACAAGATCCCGGTGCTCGACTCGGTATGGGACGCGGCGCACACCCTCATCCGCCCGGCCGGAGCTGCGGTCCTGGCCCTGCTGCTGACCGGCGAGGCGACCTCAGCACAGCAGGCCCTGGCAGCGCTGGGCTCCGGCGGGTTGGCGCTGTCCGCCCACGCCACCAAGGCCACCACCCGGCTGGCGGTCAACAGCTCACCGGAGCCGATCTCCAACGCCGGGGTGAGCCTGCTCGAGGACGGGCTGGTCGCGACGGTGGTCTGGTTCGCGATCACCAACCCGTTGGTCGCGTTGGTGCTGGTGGTCGTGCTGGTGATCGCCGGCACCGCGGTGACGGTGACGCTGTTCAGGGCCGCCCGCCGCGGGATAGGTACCTGGCGCGAGCGACGACGACAACGACGAGGTAGCCGGCCACCGCTCAGCCGGCAACCTCCAGAGCTACCGCCAGGCTGATCAGCACCACCGCGGCCACGACGGCCCACACCGCCCAGGGCGACGGACGCCGGCGCCGCGCCTCGGCCAACGGCAGCCCGAGGGCCTGTCGCGCATCGCTCCACCGGTCCTCAGGCACCCGCAGCTCGACACCGCGTAACGACAGCGGGAGCGCCCCGGCGTGGCCGGCGTCATCGGCGTGGATCACCGCGTCGATGCCGGTGGCCTCCAGCGCCGTGCGTGCCACGTCGGCCTCGACCCGCGAGGCGAAGGTGGAGACCACGACCCACTCGTAGCCTTGGGATCCCATCGCAGCCTCCGGACGCGGACCGTGGCGGGAGTGCCACGGCATCGCGTCCTGCAGCGTGCCAGGTCGCTGCGCCACGTGGGCGCTGGCCGTCAGCCGGCCTCGGGTTGCACCCCGAGTTCCGCCATGAGGCCGCGGACCCGCTGCTCGATGTCATCGCGGATCGGACGCACGGAGTCGACGCCCTTGCCAGCCGGATCCTCGAGTTCCCAGTCGAGGTAGCGCTTGCCGGGTAGAACCGGGCACGCGTCGCCACAGCCCATGCTCACGATGACATCCGCCACCCCGACGGTCTCATCGGTCCAGGGCTTCGGGTACTGATCTGCGATGTCGATGCCCTTCTCCGCCATGGCTTCCACGGCCGAGGGGTTGATGCTCTCAGCAGGCGCGGAACCGCCAGAGAACACGTCGATGCGGTCGCCGGAGAGATGACGAAGCCAGCCGGCGGCCATCTGCGACCGGCCGGCGTTGTGGACGCACAGGAACAGCACGGTGGGGTTGTCGGACACGATGTTGCCTTCCATCTTGGCGATAGCGGTCAGCCGCTCCCGAGCGAAACGCTCGGCCAGCAGGGAGATGTAGCCGAGGTAGGCGGCTCCGGAGAGCCGTTCCAGGGGGTCGTCGATGCAGCGTTGGACGGTCTCCAGCTTGCACACGCCCTCGAACTCGCGTTGCAGCCGCACGGCGGCTTCGCTGAGGGCGTGGCGTTGGGCCAGGGACAACTGCAGGGTGGTCACGGCGGTGGCAGCCTCTCCTGAGGTCCTTCTGTGGAGCATGGACCGGCGCCGGCGGTCACCGGCGACCTCGTGGTGCCCCGTGGGTGCTGTCGGCCAGCGACTGCACCCGAGCCGCGAGCTGGGCGTAGGCCCGCTCGAACTCGACCGGTCCACCACCGATCGGGTCGGGCACGGACCAGTGCAGGGCCGGCGCTGTGAACTGCGGCCCTGTCTCCCGTGCCCGATCGCACACCGACACCACCAGGTCGGGTACGTCGTCAACCTCCTCGTAGCTGCGTGGGGTCGCGTCCACCTCCAATCCGTGCCGCCGAGCGGTCGCGACCGCCAGGGGATGGACCTGCTCCGCGGGCGAGGTCCCGGCCGACGCCGCCGGCCGACCCGTGCACCGGTGCCACAGTGCTGCCGCGAGCTGTGAACGCGCGGCGTTGTGGGTACAGACGAACAACACCTCCGAAGCGTCGATGACGGGCTCGGGCCAGAGTCCGTGGAGCAGTTCCGGGCGCAGCCGGACGTAGCGACGTCGAGCGTCACCCTCCGAGGGTGTGCGCTGGAGGACCCCGACGTCCTCGAGCACACCGAGGTGGAACGCCAACAGGTTGGAGCCGAGCTCCGTCAGTTCGCGCAGCTCCGTCGGCGTGCGGTCCGACAGGCGGAGCGCGTCGACGATCATGAGGCGTCGGGGATCGCTGAGGGCATGGTGCACGGCGGCGCGACGCTCGAGGTCGGCAACCTGGACCTGCTGCGACACCGCGCCCCCGCGATCTGCAACCGGGACCGCATGCGTGTCGTGCGGCGCGTCAGCCTCGGACATCCGCCCTCCTTCGACAGGTACCTCGATGTCGATTGCCTCAAAACTAGCTGAGTGAAATCCAGGCAACAACACCGATCAGCGATCAGCAGTACGTTGCACCGATGATCGAAGGGAGGTGTCCGGTGCCGGTCGTCGAGTGCCCGGCCTGCGGTGAGCAGGAGGACCTCACGGGTGAACGCAAGACCGCTGAGGACGACGCTGATCGCCTGCTACTCACCTGCGGGGTCTGTGCCGCTTCCTGGGACCGTGACGCGATCCCGCGGTGCCGGCTGTGCAGTGAGACTGACCTTGAGGCGATCCCCACCGCCACCCTGCAGGAGCAAGGTCGCGGCGACCAATGGGCACCATCCGGCATCCGACTGGCCTACTACTGCTGGGGCTGTGGGGGGCGTGACGTGACGTCCTCTGCATCCACGCCGGGGCCGACCCCTCCTCCGGGTGACAGCCGGGACCTGCGGGCACTGCGCCGTCGCGGCAACGCCGGCGGCTGACGCCGGCACCAGCAGGCCGTCCTCCCACCGGCACGCCGCGAGCGCCACACCACCCCACCGACACCGACCGACTCCCGCGGACTCCCACCGACACCGACCCACACCCACCGACTCCCGCGGACTCACACCGACACCGACCCACACCCACCGACCCCCCCCGACTCCCACCGACCCCCCCGNCTCCCACCGACCTGGAAGGCAGCGCACCGTGCGGTTCCTCGACGGCCCACCTCCGCCGAACGACCTCACCTACGAGGACGTGTTCCTCATCCCCTCCCGGGCCCGCTCGACCTCCCGGATGGATGTGGACCTGACCACGGTCGATGGTTCGGGCACCACCGTGCCCCTGGTCGCCGCGAACATGACCGCGGTGTCGGGACGCCGTATGGCTGAGACCCTGGCGCGCCGCGGCGGGCTCGCCGTCCTGCCCCAGGACATCCCGGTCGACATCGTGAGCTCGGTGATCGAGGGGGTGAAGTCCTGCCACCCGGTGTTCGAGAGCCCCATCACCCTCGAAGCCTCCGACACCGTCGGTGAGGCGCTGAACCTGATCCCGAAGCGCTCCCACGGCGCAGCAGTGGTGGTAGACGGGGGCCAGCACCCCATCGGCGTCGTCACGCTGGTCGACCTCGAGGACCAGGACCGCTTCACCCAGGTCAGCGCAGTGATGTCACGGGCGCCGGCAGTGATCAGCGACCGTGTCGACCCCCGGGCGGCCTTCGATGAGCTCGCCGAGGTGCGGCACCGTCTCGCGCCGGTGGTCGACGATGAGGGCCGGCTACGTGGCCTGCTCACCCGTCCGGGGGCGCTGCGCTCGACGCTGTACCAGCCGGCGCTCGACGATCTCGGTCGGCTGCGGATCGCCGCCGCCGTGGGTATCCGTCGTGAGAGCGTGCAACACGCCAAACAGCTGTTGGACGCCGGCGTGGACGTGTTGGTGCTCGACACTGCCCACGGCCACCAGGAGGGCATGCTCGAGTCGTTGGAGGCCGTGCGCGCCCTGGACCCGCAGGTCCCGCTGGTCGCCGGCAACGTCGTCACCACCGACGGCGTCGAGGACCTCGTCGGCGCCGGCGCGGACATCGTCAAGGTCGGCGTGGGACCGGGCGCGATGTGCACCACCCGGATGGCCACCGGGGTCGGCCGACCCCAGTTCTCCGCGGTGTTGGAGTGTGCTGCGGCGGCGCGAGAGCTCGGCGCACACGTGTGGGCTGACGGCGGCGTCCGCCACCCCCGCGACGTCGCCCTGGGCCTCGCCGCCGGCGCCTCCAACGTGATGGTCGGCTCCTGGTTCGCCGGCACCCACGAGTCCCCCGGCGACCTCGAGCGCGACGCTGACGGGCGTGCCTACAAGGTCTCCTTCGGGATGGCCTCCGCACGGGCGGTCCAGGTGCGCACGGCCGGCGAGGACGCCTTCGAGCGGGCCCGCAAGGCCCTGTTCGAGGAGGGCATCTCCTCGGGCCGCCAGTACCTCGACCCCCATCGACCCGGGGTCGAGGACCTCGTCGACAAGGTGGTTGCCGGACTCCGCAGCGCCTGCACCTACGCGGGGGCCCTCGACCTAGAGACCTTCCACGAACGGGCGCGCGTCGGGGTGCAGACCCGCGCGGGTTTCGCTGAAGGGCTGCCGATCCACCGCGGCTGGTAGGCGAGGTCGGCGGCGACGCCCACCACCTGGGGGTGCGCCGCCGGGCCCGACGCGAAGGGGCGACGGCGACTCCGCTCACCCGGGTGTGGGCCGCCGGGCCCGACGCGACGGTGCGCTGCGGGATCCGAGCCGGGCCAACCCGGACGCACTGGGGAGTTTTGCGACCATATACGGTCGCAAAACTCCCCAGTGAGCGGGCCGGCGGGCCGGCGGACCGACCGAGCGGAGGGCCGACGGACCGGCCGAGCGGAGGACCGGAGGGCCGGCGGGCCGGCGGGCCGGCGGACCGACCGAGCGGAGGGCCGACGGACCGGCCCCCCCCGACGAGGGGCCACCCATCGCCACCCCGTGGCACAGCGCAGCACCTCAGGCAGCGCAGCACCTCAGGC
>SL_7KL_010_BRINEDRAFT_10000114_pt1 | contig 34645 bp, 33 predicted proteins | sample SodLak_010_BRINE_FD_10663 | JGI IMG/M metagenome (IMG submission 10663)
ATTGAGTTAGTCGGCCTGATGGTCGGGCTTCGTCTGGGTCTTTTTTTAGATATCTTGATTCCCTGCGCGCTGCTGCTTGGCATGTTGATTGGGTTTGGTCGGTTGCAGTCGGCGCATGAGACCGACGCGGTGATCAGCTCCGGCGTGTCCCCTTCGCGATTTTTCCGGTTGCTTGGACTGTATGTGGGGTTCGTGGCGTTGGTGGTCTTGGCACTATCAGGTTGGTTTAGACCATGGGCATATCAGACGCTGTATCAACTGGAAGCCGAGATGGCGGCGGATCTGACCGTCGAACGTATTGAGCCTGGCCGCTTTCAGGTGGGTGGGCGTCACTGGCTCATTTATGCCGAAGGCCGCGATGATCAGGGGCTGACAGAGGTCATGATCCATTATCGTGATGACGGAGAGGCGACGGATAAAAATGCATTGGCGATGGATGGCGGCAAGGTCGGCGACACGCGCAGCTTGCTCACCGCCCAGCGCATGCGGCAGCGTGTTGATGAGGACGGATTGGTTAGGTTGCAATTGACAGGCCAAGTGCGCAGTTATTCTCTGGATCAGGCCAGAGTGCATGACATGGTCGCCAGTTTTGATCAATTGGAGCTGATCATGCAGCCGTTGCCCTTGATTGAGCGTGAGCAGGTGCGGAGAGCACTCTCTCTGTCTGCACTGTGGCAGCATACGGGACGGATGGAGCAGGCTGAGTTGCAGTGGCGATTGGTCGCGCCGGTGACGGTGTTGGTGTTCGCATTCACCGCCTTTACCCTAGGCCGTCGGCCGCCCCGGTCACAATCTTCTTGGCCGATTTTGGCAGGCTTGTTGGTGGCCACTGCTTACTTTAGTGTGCTGGGGGTGTTTATCAGCGCGGTCGAACAGGCCAGGCTGAGCGCGTGGCCTGGCGCTTTCTGGGCACCCATAGCGCTGCTGTTGGTCATGACAGGCCTGCGGTGGTTTCGATCACGGCTGGGGCTGGCATGAATCGCTTGACGCGTTATGTTTACAACACCCTATTCGGGCGCTATGCACTGACCGCGTTTGGGCTGGGCGCTCTGCTGTGGATGTTGGATCTGTTGCGGCGACTCGAGGACGGTGGTTTTGGCTTGGCGGTGTTGATTGGTCAGGTGTTGGCCTCGCTGATGCTGGTGCCAGGGGCTTTAATTGATCTGTTGCCGGTGATTACCGTGCTGGCTACCGCAGCAGGCATGGGGGCGCTGCAAACGCGTCATGAGCTCACGGTCATGCGGGCAGCTGGCGTGTCGTTGTGGCGCTTGACCGGTTTGGCCATGGTGCCTGCCTTGCTGATTTCTGGCGCGGCGTTGTTGTTTTTGCAGTGGGGAGCGCCGGCGCTGCAGCAAACCCCAGAGCGCACGATCGGTGCTTCTCTGGCCGAGCAGGGGTTGTGGCATCCGCAGCATGGTTTGTGGATTCAAGCCGAACGAGAAACCGTCAATGTGCGCCGTCTTGAGTTGGGCAGGTTGCCTGCCGACATCACCATCTACCAGTTTGCCGAGTCCGGTGAGTTGGACCGCATTATCGAGGCGCAATGGGCGCAGGTGCATGACGATGGACGATGGACCTTGGAGACGGTCAATGTCAGTGAATTTGAAGCGGGCGCGCCGGTGCGGCGCGTGGCGCACGAGGCTTTGGGTTGGCAGTCGATGTTGACGGCTAGCCAGTTGACGCTGCTGCAGCGTCCCTTGGCCAGTTTGTCATTAACTGAACAATGGCGCTATGTAGACGGGCTGCAACAACGTGGTCAAGACTACGCCGAGTATGAGGTGTTGTTGTGGCGGCGACTGGTGATTCCACTGGCTTGTGTGGCCATGGTGCTGGCGGCAATGGCGACCGCGGCGGTGCCATTAAAGAGACAAGTGGTTAGTGTGCGACTGGCCTTGGCCCTGGCCCTGGGGCTGGTGTTTCAGATTCTGGCAGAGATGACCACCTATGCCGGGCTGGTCTTGGGCCAGCCCGGCATGCTGACTGCTTTGCTGCCACCTATGGTGCTCATGGTGGTGGCGTGGTCGATGTTAAAGAAAGCGCGCTAAAGAGAGCGCTCTCAGCCGAAGCGGTGATTAGCCGCGACGGATGACCCAGGCGTTGCACCAGCCATCACGGGCCACTTGTTTGCCCGGGAAAATGCCACAGCCCATCCAGTCGGCTTCAACATCACCGAGTGCCAGCTGGCAGTTGCCACAAATCTGCCCGGCCTCATAGCGAGACCAACGTTCTTGATCCACCTCATCGTAGTGATGCACATAGCCCAGTGCTTTGGCTTGCGGGCTTTCAGGATCCAGGATCTCACTGGCCTTGGCCTGTGTTGCCAGACCGCCGCCCAGCGCGGGCAACAACAACGCCAATGAGCCAGCGCCTGCGAGTTTCATGGCTTGTCTGCGCGAGCAGGTCTTATCGATCATCATGCACTCCTCATTAGAGATTGGTCATACTACGAGATTGGCAACGCGCCATACTCCAACACAGCATACGCAATTTATTGTCATGACTGCATTGACACAGGACAAATTTTTGCCGTCAGGGATGGTTCAGTACCAGCCTGACTATCTTGCCCCAAATCAAGCGCAAGACTTGATGGCGACCCTGCAAGCGACCTTGGCCTGGTCACAAAAGCCCATCCGCCTGTTTGGTCGTGAGGTGATGCAGCCCCGATTGGTGGCTTTCTATGCCGACGATGGCGTCAGCTACCGCTACTCTGGCTTGACGTGGTGCGGCCAAGGCTGGCCGCAAAGTCTGTGGACGCTAAAGCAACAGATTGAGCGTGACAGCGGCGAGCGCTTTAACTCAGTGTTGTGCAATCGCTACCGAGATGGCGCCGATTCAATGGGTTGGCACGCCGACAATGAACCTGAGTTGGGTCAAAGTCCAGTCATTGCTTCACTGAGTTTGGGTGGTGAACGGCGGTTTATGCTGAAACCCCGTCGGCCTGAACATGGCTCGACGGTGACCTATGCGTTGCAATCGGGCAGTTTGTTGATCATGGCTGGTGATCTCCAGCACCATTGGTTGCACCAAGTGCCGAAAACCAAGCGTGCCGTCAATGAACGCATTAACTTGACGTTTCGTTGGATCCAGGCTCGTTGAGCACATCCTGAAGCGGCACTTCGGAGTCCGGATCATTGGCGTCGGTCAGCTGCGTCAGCGTCAGCTGCGCCGTGTCGAGCAGGCTGTGGCAGTGGCGGGCCAGTTTGACGCCGGCTTCGAAGTGCTTGAGTGAGTCAGCCAGCGAAAGCTGACCCCCTTCAAGCTGCTCGACCAGAGTCTCAAGCGCACGCAATGAGCTTTCAAAATCATCGCCGCCTTGCTGCGGCTCATCCGGTTGTGGGGAATTCTGCCTTGGCTTAGTCATGCTAGTAGTGTAGCCGAGCGGCGGTCAGAAAATGGCTTAATCCATCCAAACACGGCCAGCTTTGACGTTCAGGATGACCGCGTCGAAACGCAATTCCGGGTGTCGGTCGGGCGGTGACTCATTAAGTTGTCGCACAAACTCGATCAAGGGTTTGCCCGGCGGAGCAGGGTGGTGTTGTGCCAGCGCCCAGTGACGAATCACTTGTGCTTGGCGGAACCGGCTGAGCGCCCTTAGTTTGTCTAGACAGAGGCAGTGGGTATCGATGCGAACCGTTGCGAGGTCTTGATGCGCCAGCTCAATCAGAGCCGCCGCCGCTTCCCGGTTTAGCCCAGCACTGCGATTGAGGGCCTCGATGGCACCCGGAAAACGGTCTTGTAACTGGGGCAAAATCACTTGTCTGAGATGGTTGCGATCTAAGTCCAAGGCGGTATTGGTGGGGTCTTCAATCCACTGAAGTTGACGTTCTTTTAAAGTCGCCACACAGTGGCTACGCGAACATTGCAGCATGGGCCGAATCAACCAGCCCGAGCCGAAGCGCTGACAGGGTTCAATGCCCGCCAAGCCCTCGACGCCGCTGCCGCGCAGCAATCTCAGCAATAGTGTTTCAGCCACATCGTTGGCGTGGTGGGCAGTCACCACCACTTCGTCTTCACGCATCACAGAGGCCAGTGCGGCATAGCGCGCTTGACGGGCTTGCGCTTCGATATTGCGATCGATGTTGAGTTCCAGCGGCAGCGCCATGAGGGGCACATCGAGCTGTTCAGCGAGGGCTTTGGCCTGTTCGGCACGGTCAGCACTGCCGCCATCTAGGCCGTGATCAATATGGACTGCGAGCAAGGGTGGGCGAGGTTGATGTCTGCTCAGCTCACTGAGTAAAAAGAGCGAGTCTGCGCCGCCACTGAAGGCGATAATCACGCGCCCGCTGCCGGGCCAGTCTGCAACGGCCGGCGTGAAAACGCTCAAGCGCTGTCGAAGGCACCGAAGGCCATCAAGCGCTGATATCGGCTGTCGAGTAACTCAGAACGCGACTGGCGCTCAACCACGGTCAGTTGCGCCTCGATGGTCTCACGTAAGCGTGTGGCCACATCCTGCGGGCCGCGGTGGGCGCCACCCAGTGGCTCAGTAATGACCTTATCGATCAATTTCAGTTCATGTAGGCGCCGAGCCGTCAGACCCAATGCGCCCGCAGCCGTTTCGGCTTTGGCGGCGTCTTTCCACAAAATAGAGGCGCAGCCCTCGGGTGAAATGACTGAGTAGATGGCGTATTCCAACATGTTGATGCGATCGCCAACACCAATTGCCAGGGCGCCACCCGAGCCCCCCTCACCGATCACAGTGCAAATCACGGGCACAGGCAGGCGCGCCAGCACCGCTAGATTACGAGCGATCGCCTCGGACTGACCACGCTCCTCGGCGCCAATGCCGGGGTAGGCGCCAGGGGTGTCAATCAAGGTCACCACTGGCAGCCGAAAGCGTGCCGCCATCTCAAACAGCCTCAGCGCTTTGCGGTAGCCCTCTGGGCGCGGCATGCCAAAATTGCGACTGACCTTGTCTTTGGTGTCTCGGCCTTTTTCTTGCGCCACCACGACCACGCTGCGCTGGCCGAGCCTGGCCAGCCCACCCACCATGGCGTGATCATCACCATGGCGACGATCCCCATGCAGCTCTTCAAAATGGTCAAAAACCATGTCAATGTAGTCGAGACCATGTGGGCGCATCGGGTGACGCGCCAATTGCGCCACTTGCCAGTCGCTTAACTCGGCAAAGATGTCGCGGGTGCGTTCGCGACAGCGTTCTTCTAGGTGAGCAATTTCGCGATCAATGTCGACACCACTGTCGGTGCCAACCCGCCTAAGCTCGGCAATTTTGGCCTCCAGCTCAGCGATCGGTTGCTCGAAATCCAGATAATGGGCAGCCATCTCCCGATTATAGCCCTCGGGGGCTGGGAATGACCACTGGCCCGCGCGGCACGCGGCTGAGGTCCCAGTGGGTTAACGCCCATTCCCACAAGCTGCTCAGTGTGGTGAGCGAAGCGGGTGGCGGGTGACCCAAAACGTCCAAGGCTTGCCTAAAGGCGATCACCGGTTGCTGGGTTTGCAGGGGGTCGGCATGGTCGGATTTGGATAATTTCCGGCCATTGGCGTCGGTTACCAGCGGCATGTGAACGTAGTTGGGATGGGGCCATCCCAGACGCTCATACAGCAACATTTGACGAGGCGTGGATTCGAGTAGATCAGCCCCTCGCACCACTTCCGTGACACCGCTGTAATGGTCATCCACGACCACTGCCAGTTGGTAGGCGATCAGCCCATCGCCGCGCACAATAATGAAATCTCCTACCGCTTTCCCCAGATCTTGAGTCAAGGGCCCTTGCACCGCATCAAACACGGTAAGCTGCGCGTGGCCAACCCTCAAGCGCACAGCGCGTGGACGTTGCTTGGGCCGCAGGCCATCACGGCAGGTGCCCGGATAAATGCCACTGGCAGGCAGTTGTCGGCGTGTGCAGGCGCAATGGAAAGCGTGACCGCGACTGAGTAGCTGGCGCAGTGCCTGATTGTGGCGCTGGTGGAAGGTGCTTTGATGTGTGACCGGCAGATCGCTGACCAAGCCAAACTGGGCCAGTGTGCGCAGCTGGTCGGTGGCAGCGCCGTGCACCACCCGTGGGCGGTCGATGTCTTCAATGCGGATTAGCCATTGGCCGCCGTGGCGTCGGGCTTGCAGGCAACTGCCCAACGCTGTCACCAGTGAACCGAAATGCAGTGGGCCACTGGGGGAGGGCGCAAAACGGCCAACGTAGGCTTGTGCCGGCGAGCGGCTCATAGGTAGGCTTGTAAATAAAAGTTCACATCCCCATTTTAGGCTACAGTTGTGGTCGCGCCATCGTCATGTTGGCATGGCTTGAGCGGGCGCGTCGAGACGCGTCCATCACTGCATTGTTGGAGAGCTTGCATGCAAAGAATTGCCTTATTTGTTGCCACAAACTTAGCGATTCTGGTGGTCTTGGGGATCGTCATGACGCTGCTTGAGCCGTGGCTGGTGGCTCAAGGCATCAACGTCAACCACGCCACCATTTTGATCTTTGCATTGATGTTTGGCATGGGCGGCGCGGTGATTTCTTTATTGATGTCTAAAAGAATGGCACTGCGAGGCACGGGCGCAAAAATCATCACCCAGCCCAGCAGTCAGACCGAGCGGTGGTTGCTTGAAACGGTGCAGCGCCAAGCCAAAGAAGCAGGCATTGGCATGCCCGATGTGGCCATTTATCAGGCCGCTGAGCCCAATGCCTTCGCCACCGGCGCCTCGCGCAATAAGGCCTTGGTGGCCGTTTCAACCGGTTTGCTCCAACACATGCAAAGCAACGAGGTGGAGGCGGTGCTGGGTCATGAAGTGGCGCATATTGCCAATGGCGACATGATCACTTTGACCTTGTTGCAGGGCGTGCTCAACACCTTTGTGTTGATTTTGTCGCGTGTGCTCGGCCAAATGATTGATCGGGTGGTCTTTAAATCCAACCGGATGTACGGTCCGGGTTATTTCATCTCAGTCATCGTGTTGCAAATTGTGCTCGGCATTTTGGCCAGCATCATTGTGATGGCCTTCTCAAGATGGCGTGAGTTTCGCGCCGATGCAGGCGGTGCCCGCTTGGCCGGGCGCAACAACATGATCGCGGCCTTGCAGCGACTGCAGAAGGCCTCGCAGCCCTCACAGTTGCCTGAGTCGGTAGAAGCCTTCGGCATTCGGGGCCGTGTTGGCACCGGCCTGCGCGCACTCCTGATGAGCCACCCGCCGCTGGAACAGCGCATCGCCGCCCTGCATCGTGGTGATGTCTAGGCGGGGATGGTTCGTTTAACCCTATTGACCTGAGGCGTCGCCGACTACAGTGGCCGGGTAACGCGCTGCCTCACTGGCGTCTAAGATTGCTTCAACCGAGGCGCGCGCGGGATCAAAACTGACCCTGGCTAGCTTCTGCTCGCCGTCGAAGTCAACCTGAGTGACGCCATCGACCGCCGTGACGGCGGTTTCGATTTGCATCTCACACGACATGCAGACCATGTTGGGGATAGATAGGGTGATGCGTTCGCTGGTCTCTGCCAGGGTTTCGGCCACTAATGACAGGCTCAGACCGGCCATGAACAGAAGCGAAAGAACCATCATTAACATGGGCTTGCCAGTGCGCTGAGTCATGCGTTTTCTCCTAGATAATTAGATCAAGGCTATAAAGACAAACATACACCAAACCGTGCAGAGAAAGGCGTCTACAGCAGCGGTAACTTATACGGCTGGCCAGCTTCCTCACGCACCAACTTGGGCACCAAATAGCCAGGCAATTGCCGTCTGAGCTCATGCATTATCGCCAGCGCCTGCGTGTCGCTCACGGCAAAGCGCTGCGCCCCTTGCACGCGATCGAGCTGGTGCAAATAGTAGGGCAGTACGCCGCAGGCAAAGCCTTTTTCCATCAAATCGATCAGTGTGTCAGCTTGATCGTTGATGCCGGCCAGCAGCACGGATTGATTGAGTAGGGCCGCACATTGCGGCCGTAGGCGTTGCATAGCACGGCTGAGGTCGGCATCAAATTCATTCGGATGATTGGCGTGGATGACCATGACCAGCGGCCACGGCAAGCGCTCGATCCACCCCAACAAGGCATCGTCTACGCGCTCGGGCAACACTACCGGCACGCGGGTGTGTAGCCGCAATCGACGCACATGAGGCAGTTGCGCCAAGCCGTCCGTAAAGGCCGACAGTTGCGCCTCCGTCAGCATCAATGGATCGCCACCAGACAAAATAACTTCGTTAATGCTGGGGTCTTGGGCGATGGTCTCAAGTGCCTGCATCCAGCCCTGATGCAAGCTCGAGTCAGTGGCATAGGGGAAGTGCTGGCGAAAGCAGTAACGACAGTGCACAGCGCAGGCGCCGGTGGTGATCACCAGCGCTCGTCCTTGATACTTGTGCAGCACGCCGCCGCCTTGATAGCTGGCGCGATCACCCACGGGATCGGTGCGGTAACCGTCAGCCAGCTGAGCTTCATCCGCCTGCGGCAGTACTTGCTGCAACAGCGGATCATCCATCCGGCCCGGTTGCATCCGCCGCACAAAGGCTTCAGGGACGAGCAGCCGAAAGCTGGGATGGTCGGGCTGGTAGGCAGCAGCTTGTTCGCTTAAGCCGAGTGCGGCGAGCAAGGCCTCAGGCTGTCGATAGGCGCGTTTAAGAGCTGCTCGCCAGTCACTTGGCTTGGTCGTTGGCGCAGTTCGCGCTACACTAGTGGGATTTACCTGCTCAGCAGGGGATTTGGTCATTCGGTCGTCAGTCCTTAACCGCCCAGTCAGTGGGCCGATTGCTTCATCATAATGCGGAGTTGAGCATGGCACAGTACAGCACCAACGAGTTTAAAGCCGGTCTGAAAATTATTTTGGACGGCGAGCCTTACAATATTGTGGAAAACGAGTTTGTCAAACCTGGTAAGGGACAAGCCTTCAACCGCGTGCGCGTGCGCAATCTGAAGACGGGCCGCACCATCGAACGGACCTTTAAGTCGAATGAGAGCGTTGAAGCCGCCGATGTGTTTGAGAAAACCGTTCAGTATCTTTACAGCGATGGTGAGTTTTGGCATTTCATGGACCCAGACAGCTACGAGCAAATGAGCGCAGGTGCNGCGATCATGGCCGAAGCAGCGCAGTGGCTGAGTGAGGAGGATCAGTGCCAGATGGTGTTGTGGAACGGCGAACCAATCACCGTNATGGCGCCTAACTTTGTCGAGCTAAAGATTGTAGAAACTGATCCGGGTTTGCGTGGTGACACCTCGGGCAGCGGTGGCAAGCCGGCTAAAGTGGAGACGGGCGCGACCGTGCGTGTGCCTTTGTTTGTGCAAGAGGGCGAGGTGATTCGCATTGACACCCGCACCGGTGAGTACGCCAGTCGGGTGAAAGAGTGAGCCCGTCAGCGTCTCAGCGTCCGGCCGCTGCCGTGACGGCACTGGTGCCGGAATGGGTGGTGCCGATTGTGCCCGAGGGTGAGGTGCTCAGTGGGCATGCTGTGGTGCTGTCAGCCGATCAGATCATTGCTGTGATGCCCGTTGAGGCGCTGAGTGAGCGCTATCCCGAGGCAACCATCCAGCGCTTGCCCGGTAGGGCGCTGATGCCGGGTTTGGTCAATGCCCACGCCCACAGCGCTATGGCGCTGCTGCGTGGCTTGGCTGATGACCTGCCGTTAATGCAGTGGTTGAATAACCACATTTGGCCCTCGGAGCAGCAGTGGGTGGGGCCTGAGTTTGTGCGCGATGGCAGCGAGTTGGCGATCGCCGAGATGCTGCTGGGCGGCACCACCTGCTTCAACGACAATTACTTCTTTCCTGATGTCACCGCTGAGGTGGCCCAACGGGTCGGCATGCGTGCGGTGGTGGGCTTGCCCATCATCAGTGTGCCGACGGCGTGGGCCAGCACCGAAGATGAGTATTTTGAGCGTGGGCTGGCGGTGCGTGAAGAGTGCCTGGCCCATCCCTTGGTGTCTGTGGCGTTTGCACCGCATGCGCCCTACACGGTGACCGATGCCAGTTTTGAGCGCATGCGCGACTTGTCGGGCGCGCTGGATTTGCGCATTCATTTGCACCTGCTGGAAACCGCTGACGAGGTGGCCATGAGTCAGAAGGAGCATGGCTGTGCCCCGTTGGAGCGACTGAATCGTCTGGGTGTATTAAATGAGCACTTATTGGCCGTTCACATGACCCAGCTCAGCGATGCCGATATTGCAAAAGTGGCGGGATCGGGCTGTCACGTTTTGCATTGCCCAGCCTCCAATCTGAAGCTGGCCAGCGGGTTTTGCCGCGTTCATGACTTGGATGAGGCAGGCGTCAATGTGGCGGTGGGCACCGATGGTGCGGCCAGCAATAACAGTTTGAGCATGTGGCAAGAACTGTGGCTGGCTGCCTTGGTCGCCAAAGGCCATAGCGGCAATCCCGAAGCCGTGCCAGCGGCGCGCATTTTATCCATGGGCACCATCCATGGTGCACGCGCCCTTGGGCTGGATGCGCAGATCGGCTCGATTGAGGTCGGCAAACAGGCTGACTTAATCGCCGTTGATCTGCAATGTTTGCAAGCGCAGCCGGTGCACAGTGTGATTTCTCAATTGGCCTATGCCACCGGTCGGCAGCAGGTCAGCGATGTTTGGGTGGCTGGGCAGCCAGTGGTGCAGGCAGGTCAACTGACAACGCTGAATTATGATCAGGTGTGCGCGCATGGTCTGCGCTGGGCTGAGCGTCTGGTCGACAATGTGCATCATACTTAGCGCAAGGATAATAGATGTGTCATGACTGACCACGGCGCCGCCATCAATCCCAGCTCGGCCAATGTCGATCCCAGCGAGGCCGACAAGTTTGAGCAGCTGGCTGCTGCGCAGTGGTGGGATCCCAGCGGTCCCTGCCGGCCCTTGCATGACCTCAATCCCTCACGGGTGGAATACATTGCCCAGCGCGCCGAGCTGAGTGGCGCACGCGTCTTGGATGTGGGCTGCGGTGGCGGATTGCTGAGCGAGGCGCTGGCTGCGCGTGGTGCGGATGTGCTCGGCATCGACCCGGCACCGGCACCCCTTGAGGTGGCGCGCGCCCACGCNNCGGATACCCAGCTGTCTGTGCAGTATCGTCAAACAACGGCTGAAGCGCTGGCAGAGACCGAGGNAGGGNGCTTTGATGTGGTGACCTGTTTGGAGGCACTTGAACATGTGCCGGACCCGGAGGCNGTNGTCCGTGCCTGCGCCAGCCTTTGTCGTCCNGGTGGTCAGCTGTTCTTCTCCACCATTAACCGGTCGCCGTTGGCGGCGATATTGGCCATTGGGCTGGCAGAGCATGTGCTGCGCCTATTGCCCGTAGGGACTCATCAATATGAACGGCTGATTCGGCCTGACGAGTTGGCCGCGGCTTGCCGCGACGCAGGACTGGTGGTGGCCGATATCACGGGCGTGGAATACAACCCATTCTCGCGCACCGTGCGACTGGGTGCACCACCGCGAGTCAACTATCTGTTGCAGGCGCAGCGGCCGGCCCCATGAAGCAGAGTGGGGTGCGATCTGAGCAGCGCATAGAAGGCGTGTTGTTCGATCTCGATGGCACGCTGGTCGATACAGCCCCCGATTTGCTGGCCGCACTGGCCGTGCTTTGCGAGCAACAGGGCCGCTCAACACCCAGCCTTCAGTCATTGCGGCAAAGTGTCTCGCAAGGCGCGGCGGGCATGATTGCAATGGCCTTTGACAGGCCGGCCACCGAAGCCATGATCGAGACATTTTTGTCGCATTACAACCGCCATTGCTGGCGGCACTCAACGGTGTTCCCCGGTGTGATGGACCTCGTGCAATGCCTTCATACTGCGGCGGTTCCTATGGCGGTGGTGACCAACAAAGTGACTGCTTTGGCTGAACCTGTCTTGGCGCAGTCAGGGTTGTTGCCTTACTTCAGCCGCATTATCGCTGGCGATACCACGCCACACCCAAAACCGGCCCCAGACCCGGTGTTAGCCGCCTGTGAGGCGCTGGCGCTTGAGCCCGCTCAAACGGTGTTGGTGGGTGATGATCAGCGTGATGTGGTGGCTGCGCGAGCGGCGGGAAGCGCGGCAGCGATTGCCGCATGGGGCTACCTGCCAAGTGATCACAGCGCGCGTCAATGGGGCGCACAGCACTGGTTGGAAGGGCCCTCTGATCTGTTGTCTTTGATGGCGGGTGATCAGTGATGGATGGTCTAGCCTGGTGTCGAACGCGTTTGCTGGTTCGAGGGCAGCCACTCACTGCCTCGCTGCTGTTTGCTGACCCTGCCGAGCGCGACCGCATTTTGGTGTTGCGAACCTTAATCAGCGAACTGGCGTCCATTCCTGATGCCAGTCGGGAGGCCGGCGTGGCGCAAGCCAAATTGTCATGGTGGATGGAGGCGACGCAAACCCCGGACAACCAACATCCCTTGTTGGTCGCAGCACGCCAAGTTGAGCTGATCGCCCGCATCGATGAGTCGACCTGGCAGCAGCACCTTACCGAGTTAGCCGCGGGTGTCGCCGCCGCCATTGCTGCGCCGCGCATGAACCAGAGTGAAGCGCTGTGGCAACACTGCGAAAGCGTGGCGGGCCCGGCGGCCAGTCTTGAGGCCGCATTGCTGAGTCAGCCCGATGATGAGCGTGGCGATGAGGCAGCCTTGCGGCAGGTGGCAGCAGCCGGCTACTGGGTTCGCTTGGTGCGCGATCTGGCTGGTGATGCACACCAAAATCGCTGGTTGGTGCCATTGGCTTTGCAGGCCGACTATCAAATCAATCGTCAATCGGTGCTGGAGGGCAAAGGTGGTTTGGCCTGGGATGGCTTGGTTCGAGCCTTGTTGTCCGAGGGGCTTCAGCGTGGGCAACGGGCGATGCAGTTGTTGCAGGGTCCCGCAGCCTGGCGCCATCGCCATCAGCTCATCGTGCATGCCTTAGACCGGCGCTTGGCCGGCCAGTTGGCGCGCCGACCACAACGCATTTTGCATGAGCGGGTATTGCCGGGGCCGTGGGGCAATCTGTGGTGCGCTTGGCGCAGCGCCCGTCAGCTCAGCCGCCGGCGATCCGTTACACTTCAGGCGCAATGACAACGGTGAAGACGAAGACAGAGGCTCGCATCTGGTTGATCACGGGTGCCGCGGGCGCGCTAGGCAGTGAGCTGGTGTGTCAGCTGATGCGTGCGGGCGATGATTGCATCGCTTTGGATCGCGACCAGCGTGGTTTAAATGCCTTGCACAATCGCTGCGAGGACTTAGGCTTGCCGCCACCTGCGCTGGTGCCGCTGGACCTGATCGGCGCGTCCAGTGAAGATTATGATGCCTTGGCTGAGACCATCGCTGAGCAGTTTGGTCGGCTGGATGGCTTAATTCATAATGCAGCGCAGATGCCCGCCCTGCGGCCTTTGGCCCACCAAGATGCGGGCGAGTGGCTGCATGGCTTGCAGTGGGGGCTGACCGGCCCCGTTTGGTTGACGCGAGCACTGTTGCCCTTAATGACCGATAGTCAAGTGGCATCGGGCGAGGCTCAACCCCGCGCGCAGATTATTTGGATTGGGGATCAGGCGGTGATTGATCAGCCCGCCAATTGGGGCGTGTATGGTTTGGTGCACGCAGGACGGCAGTGGATTGCGTCCGCATTGAGCGCCGAACTCGGGCCGCGCGCGCCTCGCGTACAGGTATTGGATCCGGGCCCGTTTTTCAGCCCGCTGCGTACCGCTGCCTGGCCTGCCCAGCGCCCGGATGAGGTGCCCACTGCCGCTCAAGCGGCGGGTGCACTGCTGGCTCAAATTACCACTGCTGCAGACGGAGAAGCGCATGGCTGACACTCTCTTTGGCCGCATTATACGCGGCGAAATCCCAGCAAATATTGTTCATGAAGACAATGACATACTGGCTTTTCATGATATTGATCCTCAGGCACCAGTCCATATTCTGGTGATTCCCAAGCGAGCGATTGAAACGCTGAATGACTTGACCGATGGCGACGCTGAATTGGTCGGTCGCATGATACTGGCGGCACGGCGCATTGCTGCTGATTTGGGCTTGGCGGAGGACGGTTACCGACTGGTGTTTAATTGCAATCGCCATGGCGGGCAATCGGTGGATCACATACACCTACATTTGCTGGCAGGGCGTCAGTTGACTTGGCCGCCAGGTTGAGTGCTTAGCTCTCGCTCAGGTGGGCGCAGGTCAACGCCTTCCAGCGGATGCCGGAAAGGTGTGATGCGAATCAAAACACCCAGCCAGCCGGAATCGATGTATTCAATGCGCTCACGCTGCACCGTTCGAGACTCAGTCAATCGATGTTCAAGGTAGCCATGGGGCGCCAAAAATTCCGAGCGCAATGGCCCAGTCATGGCGGTGGCCGGTTCGCGCCACGTTAAGTCCAGTTCAACATGGGTGAACTGCCGCTGCACTAATCGCAACCGCCCCTCCAGTTGCCAAACTGTCGGCGCTAAACCAAGTGTTGGTTCAATGCGCCAGCCAGTGCCGCGTTGTCGGCGCGGCGGAGCCGCCCAATCCATCCACAGCGGCGCGCCGCCTGTGATGCGCACCTGTGCACTGCGTGCCGCCGGCGCCAAAGCCTGGCGCCATGCCAACCGACTGATTAGGCGATAGTCGGCGTGTTGATCAAGGCGCTGCGCAGGGCGCTGCAATGGATGGGAGCCGTTAACCCGATCAATCATGGGGTCTGGCCACCATGGGCTGGGCGGGACGCCCGTCTCAACATCGACCAGTGTTGGCATTTCTGCTGACAGGCGTTCAAACAACAGTCTCCGAGTGGCACTGTCTAGGCCGGGCCAGGCCGCGAGCATGTCCTCGAGTTCTGAGCGGGCCGTGCCGGCCGATTGCCAGCGTCGCTGCAAGGGATCGATGGGGGCTGCGGTGCGCTCATGCAATTCGGCGAGTGTTCGCCGTTCAGGCCAGGCATCGGATTTGCCGCCTTCGTGAATGAAGGTCAGCACCTCCACCTCAATCCAGTCAGCGCGGTCACTGCCCTGAGCCATCCCACTGAGGGCCAGTGCCACACAAAGCAGCAGCCCGCTGTGACAGGCTCTGGTCAAGATTTGGGCTGGCCGCTTACTCATCCGACAAAGTCTACCGCAAGCCCAGCGCGGGCGTGCTTGGTCGGCATCAGCTTGACTCGACCTTGGGCGTCAACTGAGTCAACACCTGATCGACCAAGGCACGACGCGCATCGGCTTCTTCGTGATGGTCCAATAACCGAAGGCGATGCTCACCCGACAGCGCAAAGCGATCGGGTTGGCGTTGGATTAGATTGAGTAACTCACCGACATCGATATTGGGTTTGGGGCCAAGCTCGATACGCCCACCCTCTGGACCCAGCTCGATGTGTGAAATGCCAAGCGCTCGGGCCCGCAGGCGCAAGCGGGCGGCGCTAAACAACTGCTTGATCTCGATCGGTAGCAGTCCAAAGCGGTCGATCATTTCAACTTCCAAGGCGTTCAATCCTGCCTCGTCATTGGCTTGGCTGATGCGCTTGTAAAGCACTAGGCGTTGATGCACATCGGGCAAGTAATCATCGGGGATCAGTGCGGCAGTGTGCAAATCAACACTGGCGTTGACCGCTAAGGGTTCATCTAAGTCGGGCTCGACGCCGCGTTTGAGTGCATCCACCGCCCGTGCCAGCATGTCGGAATACAGAGAGAAGCCAATGGCTTCAATCTGCCCTGACTGCTCTTCGCCCAACAGTTCACCGGCGCCACGGATCTCAAGGTCATGACTGGCCAGCGTGAAGCCAGCACCCAGGCCTTCCATAGCCTGGATGGCCTCGAGTCGTTTGCGGGCATCGCTGGTCAGGCTGCGCCACGGCGGGGTGATCAGGTATGCGTAAGCCAGGTGGTGAGAGCGACCGACGCGGCCACGTAACTGGTGCAGTTGGGCAAGGCCAAAGCGATCGGCGCGGTTGATGATGATGGTGTTGGCGCTGGGCACATCAATGCCATTCTCAATAATCGTACTGGCAACCAGCAGATTGATGCGACGTGCGTAAAAGGACCGCATCACTTGCTCCATCTCGCGCGCCGGCATCTGCCCGTGCGCCATGCCGATGATGGCCGTTGGGAACAAACGCTGGAGTTGATCGACCATGCGCACCATGGTGCGCACTTCATTGTGCAGGAAATACACTTGCCCACCGCGTTGGAACTCTCGGTTGACGGCATCGACCAACAGGCCATCCTCCCACTCGCCGACGAAAGTTCGGATGGCCAGGCGCTGCGCAGGGGGGGTGGCAATGATTGACAAATCACGCATGCCCGCCATGGCCATGTTTAGTGTGCGTGGGATGGGTGTAGCCGTTAAGGTCAGCAGATCCACTTCGGCACGTAGGCGCTTCAGGCGTTCTTTTTGTCGCACGCCAAAGCGCTGTTCCTCATCGACAATCACCAAGCCTAAGTTGGCAAATCGGACATCGTCTTGAATCAGGCGGTGGGTGCCGATAACGATGTCCACTTTGCCATCGGCCAATCCCGACAGCGTGTCGCTTTGGTCACCGCTACTGCGAGTCAGTGCACGCACGGTGACTGGCCAATCGGCAAAGCGATCGGCGAACAGGCGATGGTGCTGTTCAGCCAACAATGTGGTCGGGGCCAGCACCGCAACTTGCCGACCGCCATCGGTAACAGCAAACGCCGCACGCAAGGCCACTTCCGTTTTGCCAAAGCCAACATCACCGCAAACCACCCGGTCCATCGGTTGGGCCGAGGCGAGGTCGGCCAGGACCGCATCGATGGCCTGCTGCTGATCGACGGTCTCCTCGTATTCGAAACCACCACTGAAGCGCGCCACCAGGCCATCATCAAAGTCAAAGGCATGGCCTTTTCGAGCCGCCCGCCGCGCGTGTAGATCAAGCAGCTCAGCGGCGACATCGCGAATGCGCTCGGCGGCTTTGCGGCGGGTTTTCTTCCATTGCTCGGAGCCCAGGCGGTGCAAGCTGACGCCTTCTGGATCAGCGCCAGTGTAGCGGCTGACCAAATGCAAGTCACCGACTGGCACATATAACTTGTCGCCTTCGGCGTATTCCAAGGTCAAGTACTCAGCCTGATGATCGCCGACCGACAACACCTCCAAGCCCAGATAGCGGCCAATGCCATGCTCAAGGTGCACCACTAGCGCGCCGCTTTGTAAGTCAGACAAACTTTTGATCAGCGCCTCAGGCTCGGGGCCGCTGCGAGATTCGCTGCGCCGGGTGCGCGTGTGGGTGGGGAAGAGTTCCTGTTCAGACAAGATGGTGATGTCGGCCTCAGGCAGCCGACAACCGGCTGAAACCGGCAGATCAATCACCGCTAAGGTGTCCTGGCCACTGACAAAGGCGGCCCAATTGTCTAGTGCTTTGGGTCGCAGGCCGGTGGTCTGCAGTGAGCGCACAATCAGCTCACGGCGACCGGCGGAGTCAGCCGCCAGCAATACTCGGCCGCCGAGTGCCCTGAGCTCAGCAACCACTGCCTCATCATGGCCTTCCAGGTTCAGTGTTGGCGCCTGCCAAACTGAGGCTTCATTGGCTGCGCTGGCCGGCACGGTGACTGTGGCGGCTTGCTGCAGCCATTGTTGTAGATCGGCACTGGTCAGGTAGCGCTCTTTCGGTGCCAAGATGGGTCGGTCTGGGTTGTCTGCGCGTTGCAGATAGCGAGCGTGCACCTGCTCATTGAAGGTCTCCGCCGCGCTGACTAGGTCACCCACTGCAATCAGACGATAAGGCTGTGGCAAGTAGTCTGAGAGGGTGGCGTGTTCGTCAAAAAACAGCGGCAAGTACTGCTCTAGGCCCTGACTCAAAATGCCCTCATCCACCTCGCGGTAGATGGGCACGCGGCGCGGGTCGATTTCAAAACGGTTGCGGAAGCGGCGGCGAAAGGCTTGGCGCGCCGCCTCATCGAACGGAAACTCTCGCCCCGGCAGTAGATGGATGCGGTCAATGCGCTCGATGGATCGCTGCGATTCGGCATCAAAGGTGCGGATGGACTCTAGCTCGTCGTCGAACAGTTCCAGTCGAAAGGGCTGGGCCGCACCCATGGGCCACAAATCAATGACCGCACCGCGCACAGCGTAATGACCAGGCTGCCAGACTTGATCGCTGCCTTCGTAGCCCCCAGCCTGCAGGCTGGCGCGGAATGCATCGGGCGCCAAGTGCTGACCGACATCTAAATGCAGCGCTTGGCCGCGCACCCAAGCCACTGGCGGCAGACGTTGCATGACGCTGGTCAGCGGCGCCAGCACGATTCCGGATTGCCAGTCGGGGAGGGCAGCCATCAGGGCCAAGCGTCGGGAGATCAAATCAGGGTGTGGTGAATAAAGGTCATAAGGCAGTACCTCCCAGTCTGGGAACAGCACCGCCTGCGGCGCATCGATCAATAACAGGTCGTCGCGCAGTCGCCGTGCACTGTAGCCATCTGGCGTAATAACCAACACCGGGCCGCCGCCGCGTCGCGCCTCGGCAGCGATGGCCAGAGCCAAAGGTAGATTGGCCAAATGCGGCCAGCGACTGGGGCTGGGGCCACGGTGACGGGGCGGGTTGAGTGGGTCGAAGGCCAGATCAGACATGGTGATCGAGAGTGCTTGAAGGATAGCGTGACAGCGCACCAGTGTACCAGCCAAATGACCGCATGCTTGTGACGTAGGCAGGCTTTTGAGATAATATAGGGCTTCGTGCGGGCGATTAGCTCAGTTGGTTAGAGCGCTGTCTTGACATGGCAGAGGTCACTGGTTCAAATCCAGTATCGCCCACCACATGAACTCTCCCACCACGGCAACCAGCGTGCAGACTGACTCACAAGACAGCAACCGGATCTGGAACCATGCCTCGTATAACCCTGCCTGACGGAAGCGGTCGTGAGTTCGATCATCCAGTGACCATTGCCGCGGTAGCAGCGGATATTGGTGCTGGGTTGGCCAAGGCCGCCTTGGCTGGCACCGTTGATGGACGCCTCGTGGATCTTGACTATGAAATCACTAACGATGCGGCGCTTCGAATCATCACAAAGAATGACGATGAGGGGCTGCACCTGATTCGCCACTCTACAGCGCACATGATGGCGCAGGCCGTGCAGCGACTATTTCCTGGCACGCAGGTGACAATCGGCCCGGTGATTGAGGGCGGCTTTTATTATGACTTCGCGCCAGAACAACCCTTCAGCGCGGACGACTTCGAGCGCATCGAAGCGGAAATGAAAAAGATTGTGAAAGAAGACTTGCCGATCGAGCGCGAGGTCATTGAGCGCGAGGCGGCCAAGGATTTTTTCCGTGCCCAAGGCGAGGCTTACAAGATCGAGTTAGTGGATGCCATCCCCGAAGGTGAAACCCTGACTTTGTATCGGCAGGGGGAATTCACCGATCTGTGCCGCGGGCCTCATGTGCCGTCGACGGGCCGGCTGGGTGTGTTCAAACTGACTAAACTGGCAGGGGCGTATTGGCGTGGTGATGCCAACAATGAGATGTTGCAACGCATTTATGGCACCGCATTTGGCGACAAGGCGGCGCTGAAGGATCATCTACAGCGGCTGGAAGAAGCGGAAAAACGCGATCACCGTCGGCTGGGTCGCCAGCTCAATTTGTTCCAGTTTGCGGAAGAGGCCCCGGGTGCGGTGTTTTGGCATCCGCGCGGCTGGACCTTGTTTCTGGAGTTGATCGCCTACATGCGTGAGCGTCAGCAGGAGGCGGGCTATATCGAGGTGAATACGCCAGACGTCATGGACCGCTCGCTATGGGAGTTGTCAGGTCATTGGCAAAACTACCGCCAGCACATGTTCACCACGCAAACTGAGGATGAGCGCGTGTTCGCGCTCAAGCCCATGAACTGCCCTGGCTCGGTGATGCTGTACAAGCATGGCCTGAAAAGCTACCGCGATTTACCCATTCGTATGGGCGAGTTTGGCAAGGTGCATCGTTACGAGCCCTCGGGTGCGCTGCACGGCTTAATGCGAGTGCGTCACTTCACGCAAGACGATGCGCACATTTACTGCACCGAGGCACAAATGCTGGAAGAGTGCCGCAAGGTCATCGAGCTTAACCTGTCGGTGTATCGCGACTTCGGTTTTGAGGACGTTCGACTGAAATTTTCCGATCGGCCGGAAGGGCGGATTGGTGATGATGCCACCTGGGACAAGCTCGAGCAGGGCCTATTGGGTGCACTGGAAGCCATGGGTTTGGAGTACGAGCACAACCCCGGCGAGGGCGCTTTCTACGGCCCGAAGATAGAGTTTGTTTTGCGCGATGCCATTGGCCGCGATTGGCAATGCGGCACCCTGCAGGTGGACTTAAATTTGCCCGAGCGTTTTGATATTCATTACCGCAGTGCTGACGGTGGCGAGCAGCGGCCGGTGATGTTACACCGGGCATTGTTTGGCTCACTGGAGCGATTTATCGGCATCTTGCTCGAGCATCACGCCGGCCAGTTGCCGCTGTGGTTATCGCCCGTGCAGGTGGTGGTGATGTGCATAACCGATGGGCAGGCCGAGTATGCCCATCAGGTGGCAGAGCAGCTGCGTGCTGCCGGGCTTCGGGTCGAGACCGATGTTCGAAATGAGAAGATTGGCTACAAGATTCGGGCCCACACTTTAGAAAAAATCCCCTATCAGTTGGTGCTTGGTGAGCGCGAGCGCAACAGTAATGAGGTGGCAGTGCGGCAACTGGATGGCACTGACCTTGGCAGCATGCCTGTGGCTGAGCTGATCGCCTGGCTGCATCAGGAATGCGCCCAACGGCGCCGCAATGCGGCTACAATTGAGCACTGAGTTGAAACTTGGCAAGACGGTGGGCCCTGTTGCCGCGACACCTTTGAGGGTGGTCGCTGGCGCCAATGGCCTCCGCCTTTAACAATAAGCGTGTAAGGAGCAGCCCCCATCGCAAGCGAAAAACACACCCGGCGCAATGAAGGCATTGTGGCGCCCAAAGTTCGAGTCGTTGGTCCAGACGGCGAAGTCGTTGGCGTAATGAGCGCCAGCGAGGCCTTGGAAAAAGCCGTTGAGATGAGTCTTGATTTGGTGGAGATCGCGCCACAAGCCGATCCGCCGGTTTGCCGCATCATGGATTGGGGCAAGTACCGCTTTGAATTGGCGAAAAAGAATCAAACCGCCAAGCGCAAGCAAAAGCAGGTTCAAATCAAGGAAGTGAAGTTTCGGCCTGGTACCGACGACCATGACTACCAAGTCAAGATGCGCAACCTCACGCGCTTTATCGAGGAAAGCAACAAGGTCAAGGTGACACTGCGTTTTCGGGGGCGAGAAATGGCGCACCAAGATTTGGGCCGCGATTTGCTCAAGCGCATTGAGCAAGATGTTCAAGACATTACCGTGGTAGAGCAGTTTCCTCGCGTTGAGGGTCGCCAAATGGTGATGATGTTGGCGCCGAAAAAAACCAGCTAAAACCCTGTATATCGGTACTTATTCGCCGTATAATAGCGGGCTGACCTGGTTTATTCGGGTCGGTGCATAAGTCGCTGCGGGCAGCCGAAATTAAGCGTTGATCGATATGGCAGTCGCTCAACCGCTGTGCCGGAGTTTAAATAAACCTCCTCACGTCAAGTTAAGGAGAACGATATGCCAAAGATGAAGACCAATCGTGGCGCCGCCAAACGGTTCCGCGCTACGGGCAGCGGCCGCATCAAGCGTAAGCGCGCCTTTCACAGTCACATCCTCACCAAGAAGGACACCAAGCGTAAGCGTCGTCTTCGTACGACCGTGCTGGTTTCTCGTTCCGACGAGAAAGCCATACGTCGCTTGGTGCCGAACCTGTAAGGAGGGATGAGAGATGGCTAGAGTAAAACGTGGAGTAGTCGCGAGACGTCGTCACCGCAAGGTGCTCAATCGCGCGAAAGGGTATTACGGTGCGCGGCGTAAAGTTTTTCGGGTCGCCAAGCAAGCGGTCATTAAGGCAGGTCAATACGCCTACCGTGATCGTCGCCAGCGCAAACGCGACTTCCGTCGCCTGTGGATCACGCGTATCAATGCCGGCGCACGTCAGCATGGCTTGTCATACAGCCGGTTCATGAATGGCTTAAAGCGGGCAGACATCGAAGTCGATCGCAAAATTCTTGCTGATTTGGCTGTCCATGACAAAGCCGCCTTCCAAGCGCTGGCCGAGAAGGCGCGCGCTGGATTGGCCGCAGGCTGAGTTTGGTTCGATGGCGGGTGCCAGTCCTGATCAGGCAGTTCTTGACCAGGCACTGGCCGCCATTGCCGATGCTGAAAATGAGGCGCAGCTCGAGCAGCTGCGCCTCGATTATTTGGGGCGCCGGGGCACGCTGACGGCGCAACTCAAAGCCTTGGGCAGCTTGCCGGCGGAACAGCGTCGAGAGGCCGGGCAAACCATCAATCAGACCAAGCAGGCGGTTGAGGCGGCCATTCAGGCGCGCAGTGAATCATTGGTTGCCGCGCGCATGGCACAGCAGCTTGCCGCTGAGCGCCTAGATGTCACGCTGCCAGGACGGCGTAGCTCGGAGGGCGGTCAGCATCCCATCAGTCGTACGCTCGATCGCATCGTTGACTTGTTTGCTCAGTTGGGCTTTGCCGTGGCCACCGGCCCTGAGGTGGAAGACGACGAGCACAACTTCGCGGCGTTAAATTTCCCCGAGCATCATCCTGCGCGGGCCATGCATGACACCTTTTACTTGAAGGATGGACGCCTGCTGCGCACGCACACTTCACCGGTGCAAGTCCGTGTCATGCGTCAGGCCAAGCCGCCGTACCGCATCATTGCGCCGGGCCGGGTCTTCCGCGCCGACTCCGATCAAACCCACACGCCTCAGTTTCATCAGGTCGAGGGCTTGTTGGTGGATGAGGGGGTGAGTTTTGCCGACCTCAAGGGCATCTTGTTTGAATTTGTTAACGCGTTCTTTGAAGACGATTTGGAGATGCGGCTGCGGCCCTCCTATTTCCCATTTACAGAACCCTCTGCGGAAGTCGACATTCGTTGGCCTGATCCGGCGGGTGGTCCGGGCCGATGGCTGGAGGTGCTGGGCTGCGGCATGGTTCACCCCAATGTACTGACGGCCTGTGGCGTCGACCCTGAGCGTTACACGGGCTATGCCTTTGGTCTGGGTGTGGAGCGTTTTGCCATGCTGCGCTATCAGGTTGATGACCTGCGCCTGTTCTTCGACAATCAGCTGCCTTTTCTTGGTCAGTTCAGGTAGGGGTAGCGATGAAGATCTCCACATCTTGGCTGAGGGAATGGGTGGCGGTGGCCGACGACGCGGCGGGCATCGCGCAGCGCTTTACCCAGGCTGGGCTGGAGGTTGAGTCGGTGACAGACCTGAGCGCCGGGTTGGCTGGCGTGGTGGTGGCTGAGGTCGTCAAAGTTGAGCCGCACCCGGATGCCGATCGGCTGCGCGTGTGTGAGGTGGCCTTTGGTAGCGATCAGCCTTGCACCATTGTCTGTGGTGCACCCAATGTGCGCGCTGGCATGAAAGCCGCCTTGGCCACACCCGGCACGGTGTTGCCCAACGGCTTGAAAATCAAGCCAAGCAAGCTTCGCGGCGTGCGCTCTGAAGGCATGTTGTGCTCCGCGCCTGAACTGGGCCTGGGCGAGGACAGTGGCGGTTTGATGGTGTTGCCGGAGAGCGTGGCGGTGGGCAGCAGCCTAATCGATGAACTGCAGTTAAATGATGCAGTCTTAGAGCTGGATTTAACCCCCAATCGCGCTGACTGCTTATCGGTGCGTGGACTGGCTCGGGAATGGGCGGCATTGACGGACGCCGCACTGCATCCACCGGAAATGGCAGAGGTGCCTGCACAGTCCGAGGCCATCGTGCCGGCCACATTGCAGGCGCATGAGGCGTGTCCCGTTTACCTGAGCCGAGTGATTGAGGGTGTTGATGTCAAAGCGGCGTCGCCACTTTGGCTGACTGAACGACTGCGCCGCAGTGGCGTACGCAGCCTTGGCGCCATCGTCGATGTGACCAACTATGTGTTGCTCGAGCTGGGACAGCCGCTGCATGCCTTTGACCAAGCCGGAATTGATGGCGAGCTGGTGGTGCGGCTGGCAAAGTCGGGTGAGCGCATCACGCTGCTCGATGAGCGGGATGTGGCACTGGATGAAGACATGCTGGTGATTGCCGATAGCCAGCAAGCGCTCGCCTTGGCGGGCATCATGGGTGGCTTGCATTCTGCCGTCAGTGACAACACCACCTCAATTGTGCTCGAGGCGGCTTGGTTTGATCCACGCGCCATCGCCGGCAGAGCGCGCCGTTTGGGTTTGGCGACCGAGTCGGCGCATCGCTTTGAGCGCGGGGTTGATCCCAATCTGCAGGCGTTGGCGATGGAGCGTGCCACCGCTTTGATTTTGGCCATTGCAGGTGGACGTCCGGGTCCAGTCAATGCCGTCCGTCATGACCATGTCGCACTGGCGCCGGTTGAAATTGTGCTGCGCCCTGATCGCGTCAATGGTGTTTTGGGAACAGCGCTGTCGGCCTCAGACATGCAGCGCATCTTGACGCAACTGCACATGGAGGTCTCCGTCACGCCAGAGGGTTTGATGGCAATACCGCCAACCGCGCGACGTGATCTGCTAGAGGAAGTCGATCTGATCGAGGAAATCGCACGCGTGGTCGGCTATGACGCGTTGCCAGTGCAGCGGCCCAGTGGCCGTTTGGCCGCGGCCAGTGTGCCTGAGCGCCCACTGAGCGAGCGTGTGCTTCGCCAACAATTGGTGGCGCGTGGCTGGCACGAAATCATGACCTGGTCGTTTGTTAGCCATCAGCAGCTGCAGCAGTTGGGCCTGGGCGAGGGCGCCACACCATTGGCCAATCCCCTCAACCAAGACATGGCCTGGTTGCGAACCAGTCTGCTGCCGGGTTTGCTGAGCACGGCCCAGCGCAACCAACGCCAAGGTCAGGCGGATCTGCGCCTGATTGAAGTGGGGACCGTCTTCAATCGGCATGAGTCAACCATGGCTGAGGCGCGGCGTATTGGATTGTTGATGACCGGTGCGCGGCAGCAGGAGCATTTTGATGCTGATCGTGGTGCGCTTGATTTTTATGACCTCAAGGGTGAAATCGAGGCCTTGGTCGAGCGCAATGGCCTGATCGGAACCTTTCAACTGGCAGCTACTGACTTGCCATTTTTACACCCTGGGCAAGGTGCGGAATGTGTGATGGCCGGGCGATCGTGTGGCTGGTTGGGTCAGTTGCACCCTCAGTTGGCCGCTGAGCTCGATTTGCACGGGCCAGTGTGGGTGGCTGAGCTGGATTTAGCCGAGCTGGGCGAGCGCCGCTTGCCAGCGCACGCNCGCAGCTCCAAATTCCCAGCCGTGCGTCGGGACCTGTCACTGCTGGTGCCAGAGTCGCTGACTGCCGAAGATCTGGTATCTGCCGTACGCCGCTGTGGCGGCAACAGCCTGACTCGAACGGTGATTTTTGATCTCTATCGGGGCAAGGGAATTGAAAAAGGCTGGAAAAGTGTGGGCTTAGGCTTGATTTTTCGCGAAGATTCGCGCACTCTTACAGATCAGGAAGTCGACAGTGCCGTGCACACGGTGTTGTCAACGTTAAGCACTGATCACGACATCACGCTGCGAGGATAAGACACCCATGGCTCTGACTAAGGCTGAACTGGCTGAGCAGCTTTATGAGCAGGTCGGGCTGAACAAGCGGGAAGCGCGAGAATTTGTCGATGCATGGTTTGAGGCGATTTCTGGCGCTTTAGAGCGTGGTGAGACCGTAAAGCTATCAGGTTTCGGTAATTTTCAGTTGCGCGACAAGAGCGAGCGGCCCGGCCGTAACCCCAAGACCGGCGAAGAGATTCCGATTTCGGCGCGTCGCGTCGTGACCTTTAAACCGGGGCGCAAATTGAGGGCGAGAGTAGAAGCGTATGTTGGATCCGGGGAGTAATCAAGAACTGCCGCCGATTCCGGCGAAGCGCTACTTCACCATTGGTGAGGTCAGCGAGTTGTGTGCGGTCAAGCCGCACGTCTTGCGCTACTGGGAGCAGGAGTTCCCGCAGCTCAAGCCCGTCAAGCGCCGCGGTAATCGCCGTTATTATCAGCGCCATGATGTGTTGACCGTACGCCAGATCCGTAGCCTGCTGCATGAGCAGGGCTTCACCATCATGGGTGCGCGGCAACAACTGGAGGGTGAGCAGGTGCAAAGCGATGCCTCCCGCTCTCAACAGTTGGTCAAGCAGTTGCGCACCGAGCTAGAGGAAATCGTGGTCTTATTGCGGCGCTAATTCAGCCCGCCGCATGACCAGAACAAGTAAAATGGGTAGTTGGATCGACCGTCGGAGCGTAGCGCAGCCTGGTAGCGCACCACAATGGGGTTGTGGGGGTCGGGAGTTCGAATCTCCCCGCTCCGACCATTCGATCTGCTTTTCAACGCACCATGTCTGAACGCATCGGCATTCAAATTCACTTGCCCGAATGGCTCACCGCGTTTGAGCGGGAGTTGCCGGGCAATTTGGTGGGCGCCAAATCTAGGATGGCAGTCGCCATTTCTTTGTCGGAACAGAACGTGCACCATCAGACGGGTGGGCCGTTCGGCGCGTTGGTGGTCAATGAAAAAACCGGCGAAGTAGTCGCCATGGCAGTCAATCGCGTTGAACCCCAACGCTGTTCTTCGGCCCACGCCGAGGTGTTGGCGCTGACTCTGGCACAGCAGCGGCTCGGCACTTGGAACTTGGCTGATCCATCATTGCCTGCTTTGCAACTGGTGACCTCATGTGAGCCTTGCGCTATGTGCGCCGGGGCCATTCCTTGGTCGGGTGTGCGCAGTGTCTTATGTGGCGCCACCAAAGCAGATGCCGAGTCAGCGGGTTTTGATGAAGGGGATCGCCCCTTGGAATGGGTGGATCAGCTGCGCCGTCGCGGCATTATGGTCACCACTGAGTTGCTGCGTGATGAGGCCAAACTGGTGTTGCAGCAGTATGCCAAGCGTGGACAGACCATTTATCAGCCCAGCTTGTGAACCAGCGCCGACAGTGGATGCGGTATGCTAGTCGATCAAGATTCGGGACTAACACGCTAACAACAGAGGTTTTTTATGGCTAAGGCAGATGTGCAGGCGTTGATGCCTGACGTGGCTTCGCACGCAGAAGTTCAGGTGGCAGGCAAGCTCGACTGGGTTGGCATGAATGCCATTGAAGTGCCAGTCTATCTTGATGGCAGCGATGGTCGGCGCGTTCAGACCAATGCGCGCATTAACGCCTTCGTCAATCTCAATGAGCCAGACAAGCGCGGCATTCACATGTCACGCTTGTATTTGCATCTTGATCGTGCGCTGTCAGAACACACCATTACGCCAGCGGCCTTGCACCACTTGCTGCGTGATTTTCTGGAGTCGCATGCTGATCTGAGCACGCGCGCGATGGTGCGGCTGGACTTTGATTACCTAGTGAGACGGAAGTCTTTGGTCAGCGACAACAGCGGCTGGAAGCAATACCCGATCAGTTTGATTGCCTCGCTGGATGAGCGTGGCTTCGATCTTGAGTTGGCTTTTCAGGTCATCTACTCAAGTACGTGCCCCTGCTCAGCGGCGCTGGCGCGTCAGTTGATCCAGCAGCAGTTCAATGCAGATTTTGAATCCGGCCAGCCGCTGGACCATCAAGCGGTGTTGGACTGGCTAGGCACAGAACAGGGCATTTGTGCGACACCACACAGCCAGCGCAGTGCTGCTGACATCCGTTTGAAGTTGGCGCCGTCGTTTGAAGCATTTCCATTCCTTGAGATGATCGATTTGGTGGAAGATGCGCTGAAGACCCCAGTCCAAGCTGCGGTCAAGCGTGAGGATGAGCAGGCTTTCGCTTATTTGAATGGTCAGAATCTGATGTTCTGTGAGGACTCGGCACGACGGCTGCAGATTGCTTTGACGGGACAGTCGCGCATCGAAGACTTCTGGGCGCGTTGTCGGCACTTTGAGAGCCTGCACCCTCACAATGCCGTGGCCATTGTCACGCGCGGCGTTGAAGGTGGCTACAAGCCCATAGATGGGCACCCCTCAGGCTGGAAAGAGTAGGCCACTGGCAAGCACCGCGACACGTGCTGGCGTCGTCTAACGACTGAGGCCAACTTGGATTGTCGGCAGGCTCAAGCCAATCTCCGTTGCGTCTCTGTCCGCCCAAGCTTGGTGGGTGCTGATCTCGCCGTCGGCGTCCTCGATGTCAATGCGCAATCGAAGTAGGGGCGTGTTGCGATCTCGCGGTTGGTAATAACCCAGCCGCACGCTCAGACCAAGATCCATGCCTGCCGCATCGAGTGGCTCAATGCCTGCCTCACGGCTGTCGACTGAGATGGGGCGCGCGATGCGCCATTGTTGGTCATCGCCGTCCATTCGACCAGCCCAGCCGGTAAAAGCAACGCTGCGCCAGGTTTCAAGCACACTGGCGGGGCCCAGTGGTTGGTCGTTCGTGTTGGGGTCCAGTAACTGATCGGCAATGACGACGCTGTGACCATCAAAGGCCAGTTCTTTCAGTAAGCTGACTTGCCCTTGCCTGGTGTCGAACTGACACTGTGACGCAATGGTTTCAACCACCAGTCCGCTGGCCAGCGCAGTCACTTGCAGGGGGCATTGCCCGAGTCGCTGGCCGTTTTCACCCAATGTGATGAACTGGCCTGAGATGGCGGCCTCCAGCGTGTCATTTTGACGGGCGGTAAAGACCCACAAAAAATCCCTGGCTGGCCCCGTATCCGTGCGTTGCGTCATCTGCACGGTGCCAGCGTCATGGCGAACAAACTGCAGCCGCGTGATCGATGCGCCCTGGTCATCTGGGTGATCAGCGCGCCACTGACGGGCGCTTTCAAAATCACCCACCAATTGGTTCAGCCAGTGATTGAGGGCGCGCGCCTGTGCACTGGCTTCGGGCTGCGCTGCGGCACTGGGCGAGCGTTCCAGGGTGGCGCAACCGGCCAGCAGCAACAGCGTGCCTGCCGCAATCCAGAGACGGCAGGCGGGACGGTAGGAGGTTTGAACACAGCTCATGGCTGTTTCGCTGGCAGCAGTAACTTAGGATCGATGCGCACATCGTGCCAGCTAATGCGCCAATCCAGATGGGGGCCGGTAGCGCGGCCGGTGGCGCCGACTTTACCGATGAGGTCGCCTTGTTCGATAACTTGGCCACGCTCAACCAAGATCTCACTTAAATGCAAAAATGAGGAGATCAAGCCATGGCCGTGATCAACAAAAATAGTGCCGCCTGAGAAATACATGTCAGGGTGAATTAGCCTGACTTCGCCGCCGGCGGGGGCGCGCACCAGTGTCCCGGTGGGTGCAGCAATGTCCAAACCCCAATGGGGCGCCCGCGGCTGGCCATTTAAAATTCGCTGACTGCCATAAACCCCGGTGATACGACCACTCAGTGGCCAAATAAAGCCTTCTGTCCAATCACTGCGTTGGCTGGGCGTGGCACGCACATCACGCGCCATCTGTGCTTCGCGTTGGATGCGCGCTAGAGTCTCTGCCGGCGGTGTCACTAGGGTGTCGGGCAGGCCGTCGATGCGCTGAATATCAAATGAGCGCGGCGCGGGCGTGATCGTTTGTTGCCAATATTGGCCATCGGGTAGGATGACCTGCAGTTCGGTCGCCTCAGTGTGATCGCGTCCAAAGCCGAACAGAAATTGGCCGCTGTCGGTGACGGCCAACGGCTCGCCGTCAAAACGAACTTCGCTGCCGGGTGGCGCCTGTCCTGTCAGCAACCCGCCTTGGACCATGGGCCCGTGCAGCCTGATGGGGTCTGCGGTCTCAGCCCAGGCGCTGCCACACAGCAGTGCTATTCCACATAGTGCGCCAAGCAGGTGACTTAGATCGGCTGATTTCATTGACTGGCTCCCGGCAGCGTTAAGCGTTGGCCAGGCTGTAGCACGCTGTCGCCGTTTAGGTCCATTACTGGCCATCAGCGACTGCATGCTGACGTTATAACGACGGGCGATCAACCACAAAGACTCGCCTTGTCGCACGGTATGCTGCTGCGGGGCAGCAATGGTGGCGGCTGGCACGCTGGGTGTCATAGCCACACTGGCCTCTAAGTTCACCAGCAGTTGTTGTCCGGGTCGAATCAGATTGTTCTCGCCAAGACGGTTCCAGCGACGCAGATCAGCGATGCTGACCCCATAGCGCCGGGCAATGGTCCATAAGCTCTCGCCCGGTCGAACCCGATGCTGAAAACGCTGGGTGGGCAACAGCCTTTGTTGTAGGTGCGCCAACTCTTGATAACGATCGGCGAGGGCGGGATTCATATTAGGCTCGGCTTGGCCTGGCAGCTGCAGGGTTTGACCTATGCGCAGCAGGTCGCCATTGAGCTGATTGGTAGCGCGCAGCGCGCGTACCGAGGTGCCATGGCGTTGTGCCAAACCAGACAAGGTGTCGCCTGATTGGACGGTGATGCGCTGATGACGCTCGACCAGGCCAGGACTGAGTGTGGGCAGCACCTCACGGATGCGATCAGCGCGATCATTGGGGACGATCAGATGATGAGGGCCGGTCGGCGACGTCAGGTGGCCATTGAGGCCCGGGTTCAGGGCAACCAACTCGGTGATTTCCAAGTCGCTGCGGTACGACAGCTCAACCACATCGATGGGGCCGGGCAATTCAACGTGCGCAATCAATGCCTCATCGTTCCAACTCGGCACTTGGAATGGGTGTTGCTCAGGCTCAGCAAACAAACAGGCCAAGCCATGCAGTTTTGGAATATAGGCGCGCGTCTCTCGCGGTAGGCGCAGCGAACGCCAGTCCGTCGGTCGACCATTGCGGCTGTTGGCTTCAATGGCGCGACCAACACGACCCTGGCCACCGTTATAGGCAGCAAGTGCTAAATCCCAATCGCCATCAAAGCGGTCACTGAGTTGCTGTAGGTAATCCAGTGCAGCACGCGTCGAGGCATACACATCGCGTCGACCATCGTACCAGTCGTTAATCTCAAGGCCGAGCCAGCGCGCTGTGGGTTCAAGGAACTGCCAGGTGCCAGAAGCGCGGCCATGCGAGTAAGCGAAGGGATCATAAGCACTCTCAACAATCGGCAACAACGCCAGCTCGCCGGGCATGCCGCGGCGTTCCAGCTCATTGGCAATGTCAGAGATCCAAGGCCGCGCTCGCCCAAGCACACGCTCCATGTATTCCTCGCGCTCACCAAACCACTGCGTCCAGTTTGCTGCCTCGGGGTTGTCTTGGCACTGCGCGAACTGATACTGGCTGATCAAGCGGCTCCATATGTCATCGCTTGGCACCACTTCAGTCTCGATCAGCGGGGCGCGCACCAGCCGCTTCATGGCCGCCTCGACGGCGACGAAGGGATCATCCAGTTCCGCGCGCAAATAATAGGGCGGGGCCTGCAGGACGAGCTCGGGTTCTATGGCGTGATCGCGCTGCCCGAGTGTTGCACAGCCGACAAGCAACCACAGCACGGCAGGCCATAAGCCATACCGCAAGCGCGGTACAATAGCGGCAGGGCGATTTGATCGGAGTGAAGTCGACTCCGATGAAAGGTTGCAGGTTGTCATCATGCTGCCAAAAGCCCACTCATCAGTTCCCTATTTTAAGGCTTTTGGCCTGAACGTGGGTTGACACTGCAGGCATGTTTCTAGCGTCTCTTTTGAACAAGGTAAATAGGCATTATGGGTAATGACCCAGCACTCATCACCAAAGACACCATTCGCTCGCTGCTGGCTGCGGCGGATCGGCCCCTGACTCGCCGTCAACTGTCTGACGCTTTGGAATTGGATCACGCGCAATCCGACGAACGCCTGCGCCCAGTGCTTCAACACATGGTCCGCAGCGGGGAGGTGGTGCGCAATCGCCGTGCCGCTTACGGACTGGCGCGCGACATGGACCTGATCGCTGGCCGGGTGAGCGCTCACGCCGATGGATTCGGCTTTATGGTGCCCGATGAGGGCGGGGATGATTTGTACTTGTCGCCGCGCCAGATGCGTCAGGTGATGCATGGCGATAGGGTGTTGGCGGCGGTGACTGGCATTGATCGCCGCGGCCGCAAAGAGGGCGGCATTGTCGAAGTGGTCGAGCGCGCCCATCAGCAGATTGTGGGCCGGTTTATGTTGGAGAGTGGCATCGCTTTGGTCGTCCCCGACGATCCTCGCCTGACTCAAGATGTGTTGGTGCCGTTGGACAAAGTTGCCGAGGCGCAGCCTGGGCAGATTGTGGTGGTGCACATTGATCATCCGCCGACCATGGAGCGTGGTCCGGTCGGCCACATCCATCGCGTGCTAGGCCGCGCCGATGAGCCAGGGATCGCCACCGACATGGCCATTTTTGCCCATCAACTGACTGATGAGTTCCCCGAGGCGGTGTTGGCAGAGGCAGAGGGCTTTGGTGAGACGGTGGGCACGGATTGGCAAGACAGCCATCGTGATCTGCGTGAGATGCCGCTGGTGACCATCGATGGGGCCGATGCGCGGGACTTTGATGACGCCGTTTACGGTGAGTCGCTTGCAGATGGCGGCTTTCGGTTGGTGGTTGCCATCGCCGATGTGGCGGAGTATGTCAGGGTCGGTCAGCCCTTGGACCAAGAAGCGCGTCAGCGCGGCACCTCAGTGTATTTCCCTGATCGGGTCTTACCCATGCTGCCAGAGACGCTGTCGAATGGTTGTGTTCGCTGCGGCCCAAGGAAGACCGACTGGCGGTGGTCTGTGACATGCGCTTGGACGCGCGCGGCAAGGTGGTCAAATGCGACTTCTACGAGGCGGTGATTCATTCGCAGGCACGATTGACCTACGATCAGGTTGAGCGCTTGTTGGTGCATGAGGATGCCGAGCTGCGGCAGCGCTATCAGGCGGTAATGATCAGTCTGGAGGCCTTATTTGCAATTTATCAAAGCCTGACCAAACGCCGTGCACGACGCGGTGCCTTGGACTTTGACTCCGATCAGGTGCAGTTTGAGTTTGATGCAGAAGGTCGGGTGGCGGGTATTCGCAAGCAACAGCGCTTGCACGCCCATCGATTGATCGAAGAGTGCATGATCGCTGCCAATGTGGAGGCGGCGCGCTGGGTCAGCCAGGCCAAGTTGCCGATGCTGTTTCGCGTGCACGAGCCGCCACAAACCCACAAACTTGAGGCGTTGGAAGCCTTTTTGGGCTCACAGGGTTTAAAGAAGGCGTGGCAGGAGACGCCCGAGCCCGCGCAGTTTGCTGCGCTGCAGCGCCAGATGGCGGGGCAGGCGGGCGAACCACTGTTGAATGCGGTGCTGCTGAGATCGCTGTCGCTGGCTGTCTATCAGCCTGAAAACAAGGGCCACTTTGGGCTGGCGCTGGGCCACTATGCGCATTTCACCTCACCGATTCGCCGCTATCCTGATTTGCTGCTGCATCGGGCCATCAAGCATTTGTGTCGGCGTCGTTCCAAACAACAGTTTGCCTTCACGCCGGCGGACATGGTGCAGTTCGGCCGCCATTGTTCTTTTGCTGAGCGGCGTGCGGAAGAAGCCAGTCGCGATGTCGATGAGCGCCTGAAAGTGCAGTTCATGCAGCGTCATGTTGGTGAACGCTTCGGTGGTGTCATCAGCGGTGTCACCAGCTTTGGCGCCTTTGTTGACCTGACCGAGTTTGGCATCAGCGGTTTGGTGCACGTGACGGCCATGCCCGATGACTATTACCAGTTTGATCCCGAGCGTCATCGCTTGGTGGGTAAGCGCCGCGGTCTGGCGGTGCAGTTGGCCGATGTGGTGGAGATTGAGGTCATCAATGTCAACCTGAGTGAGCGCAAAATCGACCTCGCGCTGGTGTCGAAACAAGGCGCCAAACAGGCTAAGAAAAAACGCGGTCAGGCCCGCCCATGAAGCGTGAGCGCATTGTTGGTATTCACGCCATTGAGGGCGTTTTGGACACTCACCCAGAGCAGTTGATGCGGGTGTGGATCAAGCCCACAGGCAGTCGTCTGAATGCGTTGCGTGAGCGTCTTGATGCACTCAGTGTGGCCTGGGAAACGGTCGATGAGCGCAGTCTGGATCGCTTAGCAGCTGGCCAGACTCACCAAGGCGTGGTGGCTGACTACCGACCGCCGCCAGCGATGGATGAGCGGGATCTGCCGGCCATACTGGCCCAGCATGATGCCCCCTTGTTGCTGATCCTTGATGGCGTGCAGGATCCGCATAACTTGGGCGCTTGTTTGCGCTCAGCGGCGGCGGCGGGCGCTCATGCTGTGATTGTGCCGCGCGACCGCGCCGCTTCACTGACCAGCGGGGCACGGCGCTCAGCCGCTGGCGCGGCGGAACGCATCCCTCTCGTGGTGGTGACCAACCTCGCCCGGGTGATGCGGCAACTCGCCGAAGCGGGCGTCTGGTGTGTCGGCTTGGCAGCGGCTGCTGAGGCCAGTTTGTTTGAGGTGGATTTGCGCGGCCCCTTGGCCTTGGTCTTGGGCAGTGAGCACAAAGGCTTGCGTCGCTTGACCGCTGAGCAGTGCGATCAGTTGGTGCGCATTCCCATGAACGCCGAGATGGACAGCCTCAACGTTTCGGTCGCCGCGGGCGTGGCGCTGTTTGCCGCGGTGCGCGCGCGCCAGTAGGCCCACCAGTAGGCCTATTACGGTTGGCCGGTACGAGCTGGAGCAGTGCCTCTGGTGGCGCCAGACCGGCCTCACGGCGCAGCAGGCGGTGGTCTGCTGCAGCCAGTCGTTCCCAGCGGCCACGCTTCAGGCTGGCTGGCAGGAACACTGGGCCATAGCGGACCCGCTTAAGTCTCGCCACTTGCGCACCGATATGCTCCCACAGGCGCCGCACCTCGCGCTGACGACCTTCCATTAAGGTCACGGTGTACCAGGTGTGGCTGTCGGTTTGTTCACCCATGACCACATCGGTAAATCGTCCTGGGCCATCCTCCAGCTCAACCCCAGTCAACAGTTG
>SL_7KL_010_BRINEDRAFT_10000115_pt1 | contig 34505 bp, 20 predicted proteins | sample SodLak_010_BRINE_FD_10663 | JGI IMG/M metagenome (IMG submission 10663)
AGGGCTTCTGGATTGATGGTTAACTAGTTGGTATTATAAGAGCTGGATACGTATTGATACAAAAACATACTGATATTTTTTTAAATTAGTAGGTTGAACAATAATTTGGTTGATATGTACAGCTAAGTGGTCTATATGAACCTCATTAGTTAAATATTTACAACGAATTTTGAATAATAATCTTAAATTTACTTATGATGAAAAGATTTTTACTTAAAAAATTAAAGTTGATTTTTTTGACGTTCTCCTTACTAACGTCGTTTTCCATAATAGAAATCCAAGCTCAAAATTTAGTCACCAATGGAGATTTTGAGGATGGTGTTATTAATAGTGATAATAATGTAGAAGGATGGGGAGGCTTTAACAACCGTATTTTAATTGATAATGTTACCGATGAAAGAACAGGTCATATCAATGTAAATGAGGGTTCACTATTTCAGGTGTTTTCAGTTGTACCTGGAGAAACTTATAATTTTTCATTTGAGTATCGATGGTTAAATAATAATCAGCCTAACATGAATATGACCGTTCGGGTTCGAGATGAGGATACTAATGACATTATTAAATCTATTGACTTATCTCAAAATGAAGGAACTTGGGCCTCTGTAGATGACGAAGAAGTAACAATACCCGTTGGAGTTGATCAGGTCAGAATTCAATTTTTTAAAGGAGATAATAACAAGCCCTTTCGTATTGATAATGTAGTTTTTGAACCCGAAGATGCTTTGCCATGCGTACCGCCTACGAGTGTTGCCAACGCAAGTTTAGCTTCTGAAGCAGCTTCCTTTACTTGGAATTCTGCTCCAAGTGAAGAAGATGGCTACAATTGGGTAGTAGTTGAAGATGGAGATGACCCCGACGAAGCCGCAGATGTACTTTTTGATGGCTCTGTCTCATCTGGAGAAACTCGAGTTATTATTGATGGATTAACAGAAAACACAAATTACGATCTTTATGTGCGTACAATCTGCGCTGGAACTGAAGAAAGTGATTGGTCAGGCCCAGTCTCTTTCACTCCCAGTTTTCAAGGCAATTTAATCACCAATTCTAGATTTACATTAAATGGAACCACTTCAAGTGTTAATTCATGGGAGGGCTTTAACCAGAAATTCAAGAAAAGATAACATCAATGGCGATTTTGTAGGTTTTATAGATAATGATGGTACACTTAGACAAGATGTACCTGTTGTGCCTGGTGTGGAGTATGTGATTTCTTTCAATTACCGCTGGGTGGGCATCCAAAGGCCGCAAGGGAATGATATTACACCTCAGGTAAGAAATCCAAATGTTGGAGGGGGTGCTGGAATTTTAGCACCACTTCCGCTAACTGAAAACGATGACGATACTTGGTATACCGTTCACTTCACCTACACGCTTCCAGAAAGCGAAGGAATAGACGAAATTCGTTTGCAGTTTTTTAAAGGTGTAGATCGAAATCAACTGCATTTAAGTAACGTGACCATATTAGAAAATATTGATGTGGATGATGAAGCAGATTTTGTGTATAAAAATGGAGCGTGGTCTCCTTCTAACCCAGAAGGTACAGCAGAAAGCGGTGATGAAATCTACATTTACAACGGATTTGCTGAAATTGAAAATTCATTAGAAGCCAATAATTTTGAAGTAACAGCATGGGCTGATGTGGATATTAAAGCTTCCGTAGATTTAACAGGTGATTTTACTTCATTAGGTAAAGTGAATTTCAAAAATGATGAAAATGTACTTGGTCAATTAAGATCTGCTAATGCTACAGGAACGGTAACGGTAGAACGCTACAATTCAGCAAAGCGTGCCTTTAGGTTAGTAAGTTCTTCTGTAGATTCAGATCATTCCATTTTTCATAACTGGCAAGAAGGAGGTAGAACAATTGCTAATTTAGGTACACATATTACAGGCTCTACAGAAGGCGAAGATGGTTTTGATGCTACTTTAACAGGAAACCCTTCACTTTTTACTTTTGATAATACGGTTGCAGACCAATCAGGTGGATCTGCCTGGAATGCTGTTAATAATACAAACCTTAATGCATTAGAAGCTGGAAAATTATATAGAATTCTAGTTCGTGGTGATCGAAGTATTGACTTAAGCACAAATGATGCTGTCCCAACTGAAACAAGCTTAAGAGCAACTGGTACATTGAAGAGTGGTAATCAAACAACAGGAATTGACCTTCCTGCTTTATCAACTGAAGATGAAAACTTTAGCGCAATAGGTAATCCATACCAAGCTATAGTTGATGCACAGGAGCTTACATATAATGGTGATGTGAACAGTAACTTTATTTATGTTTGGGCGGCTACAGAAAGCACGTTAGGGCAATACGTCACTATTAGTACGGATAACTCTGAAGCCCCCGACCCTTCAGACTCAGGAGCAAGTAAATTTATTATGCCTGGACAAGCATTCTTTGTTCGAAATAATCTTTCTGTTAGTGATACTCCTAGCATAACCTTTACCGAATCTAGTAAGGCTACCGAAGAACCACAGACTGATATTTTTAATGAGGGTGCACCTCTTGCATATATTAATATGAGGCTTTATAAAACTGAAGATTTAAATAATGGAATAACAGAAGTTGATGCTATAGGATTTCGATTTAGTGATGACTTTACCAATCAAGTTTCTGATGAAGATGCAGCAAAATTAGGAAATCCAAATGAAAATTTAGCCATCATTAATGATGGACTACTAGCCATTGAAAAAAGAGAAATGCCTGTTGATGAGGAAATTATAGAACTTTTTGTGAATTCTTATTCGTCAGTAAATTATACATTTCAAATGTTAACTGAACATTTACCCGAAAACACAAAAGTATTTATAGAAGATACATATACCGATGAAAGTATTGTATTAGAAAATGAAAGCAACTACAGTTTTTCAGTAGACCCAAGTATTGCAGAAAGTGTTGCCTTTAATCGTTTTAAGCTAACATTTGAAGTAGAAACCTTTAGTACAGAAGATTTTACTAATGATTTTGGTATATCTATTTACCCTAACCCCGTTCAAAATCTGTTAGCTATTGATTTTAATAGCACAGAAAAGGTGGAGAGAATTCAATTGTTTGATCAATTAGGCAGGTTAATAAAAGCCTATAATGAACCGCAACAATTAAAATTTGATGTAAGTGAATTGCAAACAGGAATGTATTTTATTCAAATTTCTACTGAAAATTCGAAACACAAATCAAAATTCATAAAAAAATAGACTTTGTTGTTTATATTTTCATTTTATCCGCCTCGTTAAGAGGCGGTTTTTATTATTCTCTTTTTTCTTTTAGCATTTCAGGCGTAGCTACAGTTCTAAAGCCTACATGACCTGAACTGGATTTCTCTGTATTTCCCATTCGTGCAGAAATTCTAAAACTTGCGCAATACGAATCATGGCATAAAAAAGAACCTCCTTTTATTATCCGTTCAACTTCATTAGGGTTATTAGGGTTAAAAGGATTGTCAGCTCCTTTTGGGTTCTTATGAATTTTATTAGGATCTAAGCTTTCGTAGTAATTTACATTAAAATAATCTTGCGTTATCTCCCATACATTTCCCATCATATCATACAATCCAAGAGAATTAGGCGGATATGATTTTGTAGGAGCTACAAAATCGTGCCCATCTTTTGTATCTAATTGCGTAGGAAAAACCCCTTGCCAAGTATTGGCGTTTTCGATCAGTTGTTCAATCTCATTCCCCCAAGGGAAAATTGCATTTTCTTGCTCTCCTTGTGCAGCTGCTTCCCATTCCGCTTCAGTAGGTAATCTTCGGTTTGCCCAGTCACAATAAGCTAATGCATCTTCGTAAGCAATATGAACAACTGGGTAATCTTCTTTGCCTTTAATGCTTGAATTTGGTCCTTCTGGATGCTTCCAATTAGCCCCAATTTTCCACTCCCACCATTGGTGGTAGTCATTTTTGTCTTCAACTTCTAAAGCATTTCGATTAAAAGTTAAGCTTCCTGCTTGCAATAAAGAATCATCTGGTTTTGGCGTTCCAGATGGAACTTCCTTTTTCATTTCTTCCCAATCAATAGGTTTTTCTGCTAAAGTAATGTAACCCGTTTCTTCAACAAATCTGGCAAAATCTTTATTGGTTACTTCAGTAGCATCTATAAAAAATCCATCTACTTGAACTTGATGAGCAGGTTTTTCAGCTTTCATGGCCATTTGGTCTCCTTTTTTTGCTCCTTTGGTAAAAGTTTTACTGGGCACCCAAACCATTCCTTGAGGAGCTTCAACAGGAGGAACTTCAATTTCTTTTGAAGGTGTATTTTCGCAACCAAGAATTACAAAAACACTAAAAATAAAAACTAGTCTATTTAATAATATCATCATTATGGTTTATTCATATTCAAAAAATCAACCCTCTCCACGCACATTTTGTTCCCATTTCCATGAAGAGGCAATCATTTCTTTAAGTCCTTTTTTTGCTTTCCATTTTAATTTCTTTTCTGCCAAATTGGTAGCTGCATAAAGTTGAGGAACGTCTCCTGCCCTTCTACTTGTAACTTCGTAATTAAGTTTAGTCTTGGTGACTTCTTCAAAAGTACGAATTACTTCAAAAACCGAATACCCTTTTCCTGTTCCTAAATTAAAATATTCAAAAGCTGCTTCATTTTGTTGGTTAAGTAAACGCTCTACTGCAATAACATGTGCCTTAGCCAAATCAACTACGTGAATGTAATCGCGTATGGGCGTACCGTCCTTGGTGGGATAATCGTCACCAAAAACCATTAATTTTTCTCGGATTCCTACTGCAGTTTGGGTAATGTATGGCATTAAATTATTTGGGATACCGTTGGGTAATTCGCCAATTAAACCTGATTCATGTGCGCCAATGGGATTAAAATACCGGAGTGAAATCGCTGAAAAATCAGGATGAGCCTTGATTACATCATCTAAAATTTCTTCGGCAATTTTTTTAGTGTTCCCATAAGGAGAAAAAGGACGTTGCGTAGGTTCGTTTTCGGTGATGGGTAAATTTTCTGGAGTTCCATACACCGTTGCTGATGAAGAAAAAATAAAGTTGGAAATGGCATTTTCTTGTAAAGCCGAAAGTAAATTCACTAAAGAAAACAAGTTGTTTTGGTAATACATCAAAGGTTTTTCAACCGACTCTCCTACCGCTTTGTGCGCCGCAAAATGAATTACCGCTTTGGTGTCTTGATGTTTTTTTACGACTTCAAAAGTTTGCTTTTCATCCGCTAAATTTACTTCTTCAAATTGAGGAAAAACCCCAGTTATTTGTTCAATTCGGCTTAAGGATTTTTTTGAAGAATTGGACAAATCATCTACAATAACCACTTCAAAATTATTTTCAATCAACTCAATTACGGTATGTGAACCAATGTATCCACAACCACCAGTTACGATTACTTTTGTTTTCATAAGAATTTGTTTCAAAGCGCAATACTACATTTTTTAGTCTAAAAAAACAACCAGTACCTACCAGTTTGTTTTATTAAAATATTATTTTATATTTGCTGAATGAGTGTAGTACAAGTTGATAAAAAATCCAGTGTACCCAAGTACAAACAAATTGTTTCTTCAATTGAAGAAGCCATATTGGATGGAAATTTAAAAAAAGGCGATCAGCTTCCTTCCTTAAATAGGGTCAAAAATAGGCATTCGGTTTCTAGAGACACTGTTTTAGTGGCTTTTAACGAATTAAAAAACCGTGGAATTATTACATCTCGTGCGGGAAAAGGTTATTTTGTAAGCAGTGAAGAAGTGGCTATTTCGCAAAAAATATTCGTATTGTTCGATGAGTTAAACGCCTTTAAAGAAGATTTGTACAGTGCCATCATTCAAAGTTTTGGCGAACATGTGCAAGTTGATGTATATTTTCATCATTTCAACGAAAAGTTTTTTTCGCAAATTATTCAAGACAATCTTGGAGATTACAGCTATTACATTATCATGCCAGCCAACCTTCCCAACACGCTTGATGCTATTTCGGAAATACAACAAGACAAGGTTTTTATTCTAGACCAAGTGCATCCTGAACACGCAAATTATCCAGCTGTTTTTCAAGATTTTGAAAAGGATGTGTTGGAAGGACTTTTACAGTTAAAAAGTAAGATTAAGCAATACAAAAAAATCAATTTGGTTTTTTCTGAAGCAAAACAACCTAAAGGAATTCTGAGTGGGTTTTTGGAATTTTGTAAAATAGCAAAAGTTCCCTATCAGATTTTAAATACATTTGAAGCAGAAAGCATCCAAAAAGATGAAGCCTATTTTGTTTTGGAAGACAAGCCGCTGATTCAAATTATCAAGCAAATGAAGTTGAAAAACTTTGCTTTCATAAAAGATATTGGAATGATTTCGTATAACGATTCACTTCTTAAAGAAGTAATTGAAGGGGGAATTACCACCATTTCAACCGATTTTAAATTAATGGGAAAACAAGTTGCTGAAATGATACAGAATAAGACCTTTAAACAAATTGCTAACACCAGTCAGTTACGACTCCGAAAATCGATTTAAGGTGAAAACAAAAGAACATATCAAACCCAATTTAGAAGGTGAATTAAGCCTAACCAATCCTAATGGAAAAATGCAAGCAGCATTTTCATTAAAAGAAGGCGGACGCTTGAAATCGCTTCATTACAAAGATAAAGCTGTTATTGCTGACCCAGAAAATTCTGCTTACAGTTCTCATTTTGCTGCTTCAATTTTATTCCCATTTGCCAACCGAATTAAAGAAGGCAAGTACACTTTTGAAGGAAAAAATTTTCAGTTAGAAAGCAATGAAAAAAACAGTGCCAACGCCATTCACGGCTTGGTATACAATAAGCATTTTCAACTAACTAACAAGTATTCCAATCAAGATGAATGCAGCATAAGCTTAGTTTACGAAGAGCAAAATCCTCCAGCAGGTTTTCCTTTTGTCTATGCAGTAGAATTAAACTATAGATTAACCGATACAGCTTTTGAACTTGTAATAAAAGTTGAAAATAAAAGTCTTCAAAATTTTCCATTTACTTTAGGTTGGCATCCTTATTTTGTAGTAACCAACTTAAACGATTGCATATTAGAATTTGATAGCTTAAAACGAATTTTATTCAATCAAGAACAAATTACCATTGGCATAACTAATGGATTTGCTCCAAGACCATTTCCTTTGAAAAACCCACACTTAGACGATTGTTTTGTGCTTCACGATAAAAAAGTTAGTTTTAAAACTCCTGATTATCAAATAGAATTTAACAACAGTAATCATTCTAAATATTTACAGCTGTATTCGCCACCAAATGAAGAGCGAATTGCTATTGAACCCATGACGGGAATTTCAGATAGTTTCAACAATAAAAAAGGAATGAAAGTTTTGAATCCAAACGAAGTATTTGTCGAAAAGTGGAAACTAAATTTTATAAACTAACCTAAAACCTAATGTATGTCAACCAATTTTGAACTGTTAGATTATGTAATATTTGTAGGTTACGCCATTCTAATCTTAGGGATAGGACTTTGGGTGTCGAGAGATAAAAAAGGACATCAAAAAACGGCGGAAGATTATTTTTTAGCGAGTAAATCGCTTCCTTGGTGGGCAATTGGTGCTTCGTTAATTGCAGCTAATATTTCTGCAGAGCAATTTATCGGAATGTCCGGTTCTGGGTTTGCTTCTGGTTTAGCCATTGCTTCTTACGAGTGGATGGCCGCCATTACATTGATAATTGTGGGTAAATATTTCTTACCTATTTTTATTAAAAAAGGAATTTACACTATCCCCGAATTTGTTGAAAGCAGATATTCCACAAACCTTAAAACTATTCTAGCCGTTTTTTGGATTGCATTATACGTATTCGTCAATCTTGCTTCGGTATTGTATTTAGGTGCTTTGGCTTTAGAAACCATCATCGGTGTTCCGATGTTGTACGGCGTAATTGGTTTGGCGCTTTTTGCTGCGGCCTATTCGTTGTATGGCGGATTGTCTGCCGTGGCATGGACCGATGTTATTCAAGTTGTGTTTTTGGTTTTAGGCGGAGTAGTAACTACCTATCTCGCGCTCAACACCGTTTCTGGTGGCGATGGAGTTGTGGCTGGATTTAAAGTAATTTACGAAGAAGTTCCAGGCCGATTTGAAATGATTCTGGACAAATCTAATCCTGAATACAAAAACCTACCTGGGATAGGTGTTTTAGTAGGTGGAATGTGGGTAGCTAATCTTTACTATTGGGGATTCAATCAATACATTATTCAGCGTACTTTGGCGGCTAAATCGCTTAAGGAATCGCAGAAAGGAATTTTGTTTGCCGCTTTCCTAAAATTGATTATTCCTGTAATTGTAGTTATCCCTGGAATTGCAGCCTACGTAATCGTAAACGACCCAGAATTACTAGCTAGTTTAGGCGAAATTGGACAGAAAAATTTACCTAGTGTTCAAGAAGCAGACAAAGCTTATCCGTGGTTGCTTCAACTTTTACCTGTTGGTTTAAAAGGCTTAGCTTTTGCTGCACTTTCTGCCGCTATTGTGTCTTCTTTAGCTTCTATGCTGAATTCTACTTCAACTATTTTTACCATGGATATTTACAAGCCGTACATCAATACCAATGCAGACGATAAAACTACGGTAAATGTAGGACGACTATCAGCTGGAGTTGCTTTGATAATCGGTTGTATTGTAGCGCCACTTTTAGGCGGAATAGATCAAGCTTTTCAATACATTCAAGAATATACGGGTATAGTAAGCCCCGGTATTTTAGCTGTATTTTTATTGGGATTGTTCTGGAAAAAAACCACCAACAAAGCAGCCATTGTGGGTGTATTAAGTTCCATTCCAATAGCCATGTACTTTAAGATTGGTGCAAAAGAATGGTCAACACATCCTGCTTTTGTAAATGTTCCGTTTTTGGACCAAATGGGCTATACTTTATTATTAACTATGTTGATTATCGCAGCCTATAGTTATATTCAACATAAAGGAAAAGATGATAAAAAAGGTATTCCAATTACAAAAGAATTGTTTAAAACATCACCCCTATTTAATATTGGTGCGTTTGCTATCATGATCATATTGGTTGTGCTCTATGCCATGTTTTGGTCGTAATGTAATCATTTTGAAAACTGAAAAAGCTGAGTATTTAAATCATTAGTTATGAAGAAAAAACTGATTAGTAACGTAAAAAAGAAGTTTAAAGAACTGTATAACAAACCCGAAGTGATGGTTTTTTCGCCAGGAAGAATTAACCTTATTGGTGAACATACAGATTATAACGATGGTTACACTTTTCCTGCAGCGATCAATAAAGGAATTGCTTTAGCTATAGCTCAAACAGATAAAGAAACATCAACCGCATTTGCTTTAGACAAAGATGAAAGCTACTCCATTTCTTTGGCAGAAGTGAAACCCTTAAACAAAGGCGGTTGGCGAAATTACATTTTAGGGGTAGTTGGTGAGCTTCTAAAAAAAGGAATTGAGCTTGGGAATTTCAATCTTGTTTTTTCAGGAAATATTCCAGGCGGAGCAGGCATGTCTTCTTCGGCTGCATTAGAAAACAGCGTGGTTTTTGCCTTAAACGAATTGTTTCAATTGAATTTGAGCAAAAACGAAATGATATTGATTTCGCAAAAAGCAGAGCATAATTATGCCGGTGTACATTGTGGAATTATGGATCAATATGCCAGCATGTTCGGCGAAAAGAAAAGTGCATTATTAATGGATTGCCGAAGCATTTCTTCGGAAGCGTTTCAAATTGATTTTAAAGAATACAAACTATTGCTTATCAATACCAACGTAAAACACGATTTATCTGAAAGTGCTTACAACAATCGAAGGTTAGTGTGTGAGCGAGTATCTGAAATGTTGAAAGTACCTGCTTTAAGAGATGCAACAGAGCAAGGTTTAATGCGTATAAAAAATCAACTTAAAGAAGAAGATTTTCAGAAAGCATTATACGTTATTCAAGAAAATAAACGGGTGAGAGCATTTACCACCGCAGTAGAAAATAACGACATTAAAACCATAGGCGAATTGCTGTATCAATCGCATGAAGGTTTAAGCGAACAATATCAAGTGAGTTGTACTGAATTGGACTTTTTAGTCGATTTTGCAAAAACTTCATCTGCAGTTATTGGCGCAAGAATGATGGGTGGTGGTTTTGGTGGTTGCACCATTAATTTGGTACATAAAAAACAACTTAAAAATTTCAAAAAAGAAGTGAGCCAAGCTTTCAAGAAAGAATTTGATAAAGATTGCTCCATATACAAAGTCAAGCTTTCTAAAGGAACCTATTTAGTAGACTAAAACACAAAATCATGAATACAGATTTACAAGATTTTTCGCACAGAAGATATAATATTTTAACCGGAGAATGGGTATTGGTTTCTCCACACCGAACCAAAAGGCCTTGGCAAGGCAAACAAGAAGAAGTAGCTAACGAAACGAGACCTGCACACGACCCTGATTGTTATTTATGCGCTGGAAATACACGAATTAATGGCGAAAAAAATCCGGATTATAAAGATGTTTTTATCTTTACAAACGATTTTGCTGCATTGCAATCGGATACCAAAAACTTCAATGTAAATGAAGGTTTGCTAAGAGCCGAAAGCGAAAGCGGAATTTGTAAAGTAATTTGTTTTAGTCCAGACCATTCCAAAAGTCTACCCGATATGGCTGTTGAAGACGTTGCCAAAGTAGTAAAAGCTTGGCAAGATGAATACCAAACTTTAGGCGCTCAAGAACACATTAATCATGTGCAAATTTTCGAAAACAAAGGAGCCGTAATGGGTTGCAGCAATCCGCATCCACATGGGCAAATTTGGAGTCAGTCTACCGTTCCTAATGAAGCAGCAAAAAAAGACAAACATCAAGCTGATTATTTTCAGAAGAACAAAAGCAGTTTGTTAGGCGATTATTTACAACAAGAATTAGTTCTGCAGGAGCGCATAATTTATGAAAATGAAGACTTTGTTGTGCTTATTCCGTTTTGGGCAGTTTGGCCTTTTGAAGTCATGATTGCACCCAAGAAACACTACCGAAGTATTTTAGATTTATCTGCAAAAGAAGCACTGGCTTATGCGGAAGCGATTTCGGTTTTAACCAAAGCCTACGATCAATTATTCAATTGTTCATTTCCTTATTCAGCGGGAATTCATCAAGCGCCAACCAACGGCGAATCAAATGAACACTGGCATTGGCACATGAGTTTTTATCCACCACTATTGCGTAGCGCAACCGTGAAGAAGTTTATGGTAGGCTACGAAATGTTTGGCTCTCCACAAAGGGACATCACAGCTGAACAAGCTGTAAAAAGACTAAAAACATTAATTGAATAAAACCTAAAAGTCATGAAAAAAGAAGCATTACAATTTTCGATTATTTTTTGCTTAGTTGTATTAACTAGTACAGACTTTATTTTAGCTCAATCTACTCTAATAGATCTAGAAGATGCATTGGGTTTTGAAAAAGACGTTAGAGATGTACCCGAATCACCCATTCATTTTTTAGTTGGTATATTTATGGCAGTTGGAGCTTGGCTAGGTATTCAAAAACTCAACTAAGAAATCAAATTTGATTTCTTAGTTGAGTTTTTGTAAAATACTTTTAATTGTAAAACAATTAATACCTATAATCAATAAGCTTAGTTTTTACGCACTGGACTAATGTAGTAGCTAAAACTCATATCCTTTGGTTTAATGCGATATTTAGGCAAAGGCATGCTTTGCCAACTATCAATACCACCAACACCCATTTGTACTTTGTCAATATTAACATTTACCAAGTCTCTCTTTTGAATATCTACCGTATGGCGTTGTTGCTTTTCTTTACCTGGGTCAAAATCGGAATTGTACTGATGATGTGCACTAAATCCAAAGTGATCCGCAGCTGAAACTTTAATTCCTTGTTTGTTTTCATCTAAGAAATAGATCCATCTTGTATCTGTTCGATAACCGTTTTCTTGTGGACGTATGTAAGGAAAATAAAGCTCTTCCACCTTTGCTTTATAATTTCCAACCAATGCTGATGTGTTTCTGTCTTGGTAATTTTCATGTGGACCTCTTCCTAACCAATTGACCTGATTATAGTCTTCTTTCAATATAAAATTAGTACCAAATCGTGGTAATATTGGTAAGTCTTTATTCACTTCTTTCAACAAAGAAGTTACTTTTATGTCGCCCGTTGGATAAATTTGATACACCATTTCATGGGTGGCTTTTACATCGGGTAAAGAAAAAATAGCTTTCACTTCTAAAGTATCATCAACCTCATCTAAAACCAAATCAACAAGTTCTTGGTCTTCACTTGCGGACTTCCATATGCCTAACTTTTTGGGCATTTTAAATCCAAAGTCATTATCTACGGGTGCACGCCAAAAATTTGGTTGTATACCCTCCTGAAGTATATTTCCGTTTCCGTAATCTAAAGACGAAAGCTGACCTGAATAGGAGTCAAAAATAATCTCAAATCCTTCTCCTTTAATTTCTAATACTTCTGTGTTAGAATATTTCAATTTTTCTTTTGAAACCTCAACGTCTGGAACAAAATTTCCTTTTTGCAATTCAAATTGTTCGTAAGCTGTCAAGTGATTAGCTTCTACTAAATCAGTAGCATTTTTACTCTGTGCATAAACATTTAAATGATAATCGCTTTGCGAATTTTCAAGCTTTGGTAAGCGAATATTAATTTCTGTTGAAGCATAAGGAGCTAAATCTATGTCCTTGAGTTTTCCACTTTCAACGGAACTTCCATTTTCTAATAATTCCCAGGAAAAGTGGAATGCATTTAAATTGGTAAAATCGAATTTATTAGTGATTTCAATTTCTCCTTTTGAAGCGTCTTTAAGTTTAAAAGCTATATTTTGATATACTTTTTTCACCTCCTCCAAAGCGGGATGGGCACCTCGATCGGGATCTACAATTCCATTGATGCAGAAATTCCCATCATTTTGAAAATCGGCTCCGCCAAGGTCTCCCCCATACGCCCAAAATTCTTCTCCATCCTCGTTGGTGGTTTTCAAGCCTTGGTCTACCCAATCCCATATAAAACCACCTTGCATTGTTGGATAGACTTCAATCACATCCCAATAATCTTGAAAATTTCCTAAGCTGTTGCCCATGGCATGCGCGTATTCGCATTGTATAAGCGGTTTTTTACCGCCTTCGTCTACATATTTTTTCATACGTTGAATATTCCAATACATCGGCGCTTCAATGTCTGAATTGTCATAACCTACTGCTCCTTCGTATTGTACTGGGCGAGAGCTGTCGTTTTCTTTTAGCCAATTGTAAGTAGTTACAAAATTTTCTCCATTGCCAGCTTCATTACCCAGTGACCAAATCACCACACTAGGATAATTTTTATCACGTTCAAACATGCGAATGGTTCGGTCCAAATGAGCTGATTCCCATTCAGGCAAATAGGCAGGATGCGATTTTGCTTTTTCTGGGTTTTTCTCAATATCGTGGGTAACACCCATGCCGTGGGTTTCAATATTGGCTTCATTAACCACATAAAAACCGTATTTGTCAGCTAGTCTATAAAAATGGGGATTCTTTGGATAATGACTACATCGTATTGCATTGATATTATTTTCCTTCATCAATTGCATGTCCAATTCGGTTAATTCTTCGCTGACTACGTGACCTGTTTTTTCATCGTGGTCGTGGTGATTTACCCCTTTTATGGTGATTGCTTTTCCGTTGACCAACAACTGACTGTTTTGAATTTTAATATTTCTAAAACCTACATTTACAGCAGTAGCTTCACCGTCCATTTCCACAAGAAAACGGTACAGATTAGGTTGTTCTGCACTCCAAGATTTTACATTGGAAATTACTTCTTCAAATTGAATTTCATTTTTACCTACTTCTAATTTTGGTGTTTTGGTTGCTGAATAAATTTCTTTATCACCATCCAACAAACTTATTTTAATGTCTTTTTCAATTGAAGCTTCCGCATTATTTACAACCGTTAAATTCGCTTTAAAATCTCCGTCTTTATATTCATTTTGCAAATCGGAAGTGATTCTAAAATCACGAATATTAGTTTTTTTGGTAGCATACACATACACATCGCGCTCGATGCCGGAAAGTCGCCAAAAGTCTTGGTCTTCCATATAACTCGCTGTAGACCATCGAGTTACTTGAACCGATATCGTATTTTCTCCTTCTTTTAAAAAATCAGTAACTTTAAACTCAGCGGGTGTTTTACTTCCTTCGCTATAGCCAACAAAATCTTCGTTTACCCAAACATACATAGCACCGCTTACTCCTGCAAAATGAAGATAGACTTCTTTTTCGTCCCAATCTTCAGGAATATGAAAGCTTTTTTTATAACTTCCAATATTATTCAATTCATGAGGAATATGTGGCGGATTAGGCGGAAACATATACTTGACATTGGTGTAAAAGGGTATTCCATAGCCATGCAATTCCCAATTGGAAGGAACTTCTAATTCATCCCAAATTGATGTATCAAATTCTTCTTTATGAAAATTTTCAGGCCGTAGATTAGGATTATCGGCATAATGAAACTTCCATATACCGTTTAAGGATTTAAACAAGGGAGAGTCTTTCCAATCTTCATTTTTTATGGCATCTGAAGCCGAAGTATACCTGTAAAAAGATGCGGTTGGTTCTTCTCTGTTAATTTGAAAAATCTCAGGATCTTCCCATTCTGGATTTTCCCAATTAGAAGCTGAATAAATAGGTATACCCTTTTCCTCCGCTTTTTGGCAATTAAACATGAGTGCGATTAATAAAGCAAGTAATGCAATTTTATTGATTTTTTTCGTGTACTTCATAGCTTATATTCTAAAACTGTGTTTTTATTCAATTTACTGGCTTACAATAGTCAGTTTTTCAGACCTTAATCCATCTGATGTAGCTTCAATGATAACCTCACCTACTTCATCTTTTTTGCTTTTTACCACCAATAAACAAAGTCCGTTAAAGGCTTTTCTGTAATTGGCTTGAAAGGGTTCGGTTGAAGCTGCATTCCCATTACCAACGGCTGCAATACTTGCAGGTCCTGTGACTTTAAACTCCACTAAATTATTGGCTAATGGGTGAAAATTACCATTTTCGTCTTCAATTTTTACCGTAATAAATGATAAATCTTGACCATCAGCATCAATTTTAGTTCGGTCAGCATCTAATCTTATTTGAGCTGGTGAAGAGGCGGTTTGGATAGCTTTTCTGGCCACTTCTTTTCCTTCTGTATAGGCTACAACTTCTACTTTTCCTTTTTCATAAGGAACATCCCAACTTAATCGATAAGGAGAATCATAAAATTTTTCTTGTTTTCCCCATCCATAAAAATCAACTGGAATTCTGGTAGTATCTTTTCCTTTAACTTTCTTTCCCATGGATTTTCCATTGACAAATAATTCTGCTTCTTCAGCATTGGTATAGCAAAAAACAGGAATGCTATCTTTTTCTGCATCTTCCCAGTTCCAGTGCGGTAAGATATGCACCATAGGCTCATTAGACCATTGACTTTGGTATAAATAAAATCGATCTTTTGGAAAGCCTGCTAAATCTACAGCTCCAAAATACGAGCTTCTTGAAGGCCAATCTTCCTCCCAGTTACCGTGAGTATGGTTATCTTTTCCTCCATAAGGTGTGGGTTCTCCTAAATAGTCCATACCTGTCCAGATAAATTCCCCAATGTTATTCGGCATTTGGTCTTGCGCCATAAATTCAATATCTGGAGGATATGCCCAAGGCGGACTATTTAAATCGTAAGAACAAACTTGAAGCGATTTGTGTTTGTCGTATTTCTCTAAGGGAAAATGATAGACTCCTCTTGAGGATACAGTTGAAGCTGTTTCTGATCCATAAACAATATGGTCTGGGTAATTATTTAGATACCTATCATAATGAGTAGCTTTATAATTACCTCCAACTAAGTCAATTTCATTGGTCAATCCTACTTTTGCGGCCTTCATCAAATGATTAAAACCTGCAGTGGTTGAGCGTGTTGGGTCTTCTTCTTTACTAATTTCATTAAGTCTTCTTGCAATTTGGTAGGCTTTGTCGTCCTTCTGTTCACGCATTTCGTTTCCTAAACTCCACATGATAATGGAAGGGTGATTTCGATCTCTTCTAATTAGGTCTCTAAGGTCTTTTTCATACCATTCCTCCCAATGTTGGTGATAGTCGTTTTCTGTTTTGGCTTCAGCCCACACATCAAAAGCTTCAGATTGTACTAAGATTCCCATTTGGTCACACAATTCCATTTGTTCTTTTGAAGGGGGATTATGCGAGGTTCGGATGGCATTCACACCCATATCTTTCATGATTTCTAATTGGCGTTGGGTGGCGCGTAAGTTTACCGCAGCGCCCAAAGGACCTAAATCGTGATGCAGGCAAACGCCTTTTATTTTTTCATGGCGACCATTAATAAAGAATCCGTCTTGAGTAAATTTGATATCTCTAACGCCAAAAGTGGTTTCATCACGGTCAATTTCTTTTTCGCCAATGCGAATACTTGTTATTAAGGTATATAAATTAGGCTGATTAATGTCCCAAAGTTTAGGTTTTTTAATGGAAAGCTTTTCCTCAACCAATAACTTATCTTTATCTTCAAAATCTATTTTATTTTCTACTGAAGCCACCTCTTTACCCTTATGGTCAATAATTTGATAATGAACTACAGGGTCTTTCTTAGCATTTTTGTTCTTGTTGTTAATTTCTGTTTTTATGTGAACCTCTGCTTGATCAGCTGAAATTTTTGGGGTAGTGATAAAGGTTCCCCAATGGGCAATATGTATTGAGTTTTTAGTTTCCAGCCATGTATTTCTGTAAATTCCTGCACCAGTATACCAACGCGCAGCTAAAAAATCTTGTTCTACATGCACTGCCACAAGGTTTTCTTCGTCAAATTTTACATAAGGAGTAATATCAATAGAATAGCCAATGTATCCATTTGGACGATGATATACCTTTTCTCCGTTGATGTAAATGCTGGCGTTGCTCATGATTCCCTCAAATTCTAAACTAATAATGCTGCCCTTTTTTTCAGCATCAATGTAAAAGTTTTTACGGTAAACTCCTTGCCCATGAACAGGTAACCCACCTGTTCTTGAATTATATTCAGGTTGAAAAGGCCCTTCAATAGCCCAATCATGTGGAAGTTGAATGGTTTCCCAATCCGCATCATTGAAATCTAACTGTGTAGCCGATAGGTCGTGTGTTTTTTTAAAAAGCCAATCTTCATTAAACGAAATGCGTTCTCTCCCTTTTGTAGAAGAAATAGTTTCCTCTTCATGAGAAATACATGAAAATAAAGTAAGTATGAGTAGTATTTTTAGGGTTGATTGTATGGTCTTCATATCATTTTTAAAAATAATTACACTTCTACAATTTTATCTTAGAGCTTTTGGTGCAAAGTGGCAAACCTTGCACAGCCTTAACGCAAAAGTTGTTCTTGATTAATCAATGGTAACTTTACTGCCCCACCAATCTTCATTAGGTTGAAAACCTTCAGACAACATATTTTTACGTCTTTTTTCTAAATTCTTCATGCGTTTTTCACGCACATTCTTTATATATTTTTCACGTTTTTTTGAATCAAATTCAGGATCAGGCTCTGGGTACTTAGCTCCTACTTCATTTAAATAATCCATTAGTTGTTGATGCATTTGTTGAGTGCGTTCAACTTCGGTTGAAGCTAAATCGTTTTGTTCGTAAGGGTCTTCGGCTAAATTGTATAATTGTTGATTTTCCTCTTCGTAATAATGAATCAACTTCCAATCGCCTAATCGAATTACTGAGGAAGGATCCCCACCTTGGTTGCCATAGTGCGGGTAATGCCAGTACAAAGGCCTTTCGGCTAAATCACCACTACCTTCAATTAGAGGTTTTAAACTTTCAGCATCTTTATGTTGGTTGGGTAATAATGGTAGATTATTCAAATCTAGTAAAGTAGGGAAAAAGTCGGCTCCTGTTACTGGTGTATCTATTTTTTTGTGCTTTTGATTGGGAACATAAACAAAAAACGGTTCAAGGATTCCGCCTTCCCACTGGTAACCTTTTCCTCCTCGATAAGGAGCGTTGGAGGTAGAAAATGCATCGCCAGAAGCAACTCCGCCATTATCTGATGTAAAAACAATAATTGTATTTTCATCTAAGCCTAATTCTTCAAGACCTTCCATCACAACACCTACGGCATCATCCAAATTCTCTACTAATCCAGCGTAGACGGGATTATCTTGATGTTGACGAATAGGTAGGTTGCGTTCCATAGCGAAGCCTTTTTCAGCAATTCCCATTTCTTCGGCTTTATCACGGTATTTTTTCCATTTTTCCTGTTGGGTTTGGATAGGTCCATGCACGGCATAAAAGGATAAAAAAGCGAAGAATGATTCGTCTTTATTCGTTTCCATGAATTGGAGTGTTTCCTTTGCAAGTCGGTGGCTAAGTTGCTCTCCGTCTTCTTTATTTTCCAGTTGTGGGTTATCGTAAGGAGCAAAATAACCCCCTTTAGGACTGCCTTTATGATTTCCTCCTTTATTGATTTCAAAACCATGATTTTCGGGATGATAGCCTTCATCTCCTAAGTGCCATTTTCCAGCAAAAAAAGTTTTATATCCTTGCTGTCTAAAAGCTTCAGCTAGGGTTGTATCTTCAGGGTTTAAATGATGTTCATATTTAGCAGGAAGCATTTTATCATGGCGGTTATGTGATCTCCAATCTTTTCCAGATTTAGCGCCTATCCAATCGGTAATTCCATGTCTAGCTGTGCTTTGTCCGGTCATTATACTTGCTCGAGAAGGGCTACATACCCTTGAATTAGCATAGCCTTGGGTAAAAACAGTGGACTTTTTAGCAAGTTTGTCTAGGTTTGGAGTTTCGTAATATTTGCTTCCTAAAAAGCTTAAATCATTAATTCCTAAATCGTCTGCATATAGAAAAAGTACGTTGTATTTTTCTTCTTTCTCAGTTGCTAAAGCGGCTTGTTTTTCATCTTGGCAAGCTGATAAGAGCAAAAAAATGAAGCTTAAGCATATGAATTTCAAAACTATTTTAAAATTTTTATTGATTAAAATCATTTGTGTTTTTTACTTTAAAATTATAAGGTTGTAGTTTTGATTGATTTTTTTAAAAAGACACTTTTCATTTAAAAAATCAAAAGATTTTACTTCAAAAGTTGATTTAAACCATCAACCGAACAAAAAATAATTGCATTAGCCTTCTCAGCAAACTATAGCTAAAATGTATTTTGAGAACAAATTTGAAAAGGCTAATACAAATTATAATTCTATTGGGTTACTTTTCAATTTTATGCGATTGATATTCTTCGGTTACAATACTTTCATAAGCTTCAATCATCTCTTCTAATTTATCTACATGAGATGTAGCAAGATTATTTTCTTGCATTGGGTCTTCAGCTAAATTGTATAACTGATGTTTTTTAAGAAAGCCTGTTTCAATTCCTTTCCCCCACATTATTTTGGGTCCTTTTTGCGGAGGGATCATTACCCAATCACCTTTTTTGTAGGCTGTTCTTGTCATTGCTTCAATAATTAAATCTTCTCGTCCTTCTTTGCTTTCTCCTAATAAGACCTCTAGCATATTTTGGCTGTCTGGAGCTGTTATTTCATTTTCAGTTAAAGCAGCTAAAGAATTAAATAAATCAATTTGACATACTAAAGCATCACTAACACCTGGCTCAATTTTATCTTTCCAATAGGTTATAAAAGGAACGCGTGTACCTGCTTCAAATAAGCTGTATTTAGTTCCTTTAAATTCACCACTAGGTTGGTGGTTGCCCAGTAATTCTTCGGCTTGATCTTCATAACCATCATCTAATATTGGGCCATTATCACTTGAAAAAATCACTAAAGTATTAGCCAATAAATTTTCTTTTTCAAGCGTTTGCATTAGCTCACCAATTACCCAATCTGCTTCCATGATAGCATCTCCTCGGGGGCCCATAGAGGTAGACCCTTCAAATCTAGGGTGTGGAGTTCTAGGCACATGTGGCTGTTGCATGGTGTACATCAAAAAGAAGGGGGTTTCATTTTCTTTTTTACCTGACAAGTAGTTTTGTACTTTATCTAAAAAGTGATCAGCCATATCAATATCAGACCATCTTGCAGACTCTCCTCCTTTCATGTAACCAATTCTTGGAATACCATTCACTACTGTTTTATTGTGTTGGTCATCAGCCTTAAGACTAACCATTTCTGGATTATTATAACCTGTGGGTTCACTTTCAAAGTTTTCTTCGTAGTTTACTTCAATAGGGTCATTAGGGTCTAAATTATCCACATATCCATTATCAATATATACAGTAGGCACACGATCTTGGGTAGCGGCCATGATATAACTATAATCAAAACCTAGCTCATTAGGGCCTGGTGCAACATGTGCGTTCCAATCTAAATTACCATGACCTAAACCAAGATGCCATTTACCAATAATGGCTGTGTCATAACCTGATTTTTTAAGCATTTTAGGTAAAGTAACTTGAGTGGTATCAATTATTAAAGGAGCTGACCCAGGTAAAATTTGTGCATTCTGATTACGCCAGGGGTAGGTTCCTGTAATAACTCCGTAGCGACTAGGAGTACATGTAGCAGAAGTTGCAAAGCCATTGGTAAATTTTAAACCTTCATCTGCAAGTTTATCCATATTAGGAGTGTTAATTTCGGCTGCTCCGTAAGCGCTGATATCACCATATCCTAAATCATCTAAGTAAACAAATATAATGTTTGGATTTTGTTTATCATCTTTTGGTTCAACTTGCTTTTCTGCTTGTTCATTACAAGCTCCAAAAAATAACAGACAACTAAAATAAAAGATATATTTTTTCATGATTTTAATTTATGTAAAGCTATTCTTGTCTAATAATACAAATACTGCAATAATCTAGCTTTTGTTTCTAAACTCAATTTTTTGTAAAATTAAAGGCTTTATCGAAAACTTTAGAGGAACATTTAGTTCATCTAGGGGGTATAATTAGGTCTTGAGGGGGTTTCTGGGGATAAAAATCATTATTATTACAGGGAATAAGCTTATATTGTGCCATAAAAATGAATTTAGTTCTGGTTTATGAAATGGATTTATAAATTTATTTTCCTGTTTTTTAGTTTGGTTATTTTTGGTCAAAATGAAGATCCTAATTACGTTGTGAATTTTATTACGGTGAAAGAAGGCCTATCACATAACTATACAACAAGTATTGTAAGTGATCAATTAAATATGAAATGGATTGGAACCGAAAATGGAATTACAAAATACAATGGATACGATTTTAACTACATAAAACCAAGCGAAGCATATAAGGGGCTAACTAATGAAAACATTGAAGTTCTTTTTACCGATGCTAACGATAATTTATGGATTGGAACCAAGAGTGGTGGTTTATCATTTTTTGATATCAAAAAAAACACCATTCAAAACTTTAATTCTATCATTGAAACTAAAAGAGATGAAGATTTAAGAATAACTGCTATTGCACAAGATAATGAAGGTTTAATTTGGGTTGGAACTTGGAACAAAGGTGTTTTTGTGATTGACCCTATTAAAGCAAAACTTTATCGCCATTTTAATTACAGAACACCTGTATATAGCATTAAAAAAGACTTTGAAGGCAAAATGTGGTTTACTAATGGAAAGAGTTTAATGATGTATTCCCCTGAAACTAAAAAAGTGAAGCGGAAAAATTTTGAATATATTATTTCAGATATTTTACCTGATGAAAAAAGAAATAAAACTTGGATATCAACAACTAGTACCAATAATTACCTGTATAGCTACCAAACAGAAAGTGATAAGTTAGATAGTTTGCCTACAAATGTGCACAGTAACTTTTCTAAAAAATTAATGCTTGATCACCAAAATAGAATTTGGATTGGAACTTGGGGAAATGGAGTACACAGAAGTAATAAAGATCTAACAAGCTTCAAAAAATTAGATGTAATTCGCGATTCTCCTGGTAAAATTGAAGGTAACTATTCTACCATTTTAAGTCTACATGAAGATCAAAATAATATTGTTTGGCTTAGTACAGTTAGTGGAGGTATAATTAAGCTTCAAGAAGAAAACGGATTTCAAAACCTTGCACAAAATTTATCAGAAACCAATCTTAAAGAAAAACTGAATTGCTATAGCGTATTCAAAAATAACGATTTTGTTTTTGTAGGTACACTTTTTGCCGGAGTATACTTTGGAAAAGACTTTCATCAACTTTCAAAACTCGAAGCTATTGAAGATATTAAAATCAATACCTTTTATGAATTTGATGAAAAGCTTTTTATAGGTACAGCAGAAGGTTTTCATATTTTTGATTTAACCACTGAAGAATTGATTTTTGAAAATAATCAAATCAAAAAAGTAACCGCTTTTCTGGTTCAAGAAGATAACCTCTACATAGGCACACAACAAAACGGAATTGCACTTGTTGAACTTAAGGATTTAAACAATATTGAAAAGTATAGCATTTATAATGAAAAAAATAATGAGTCTTCAGGTTTAAAAAGTAACCGAGTTACAAGTATAAAATCAGATCAAAATCAAAATATCTGGGTTTCAACCTACAAAGGTCTACACCTTTTTAATCAACAAGAAAATTTGTTTGTACATCACAGTAAAATTATTGATCAAGAGGTTTCAATTAATATCATCAACTCTCTTGAAACTGTTGGAAGTTTACTTTGGCTCTCAACACCAAATGGACTTATGAAACTTAATTATAAAAATAATTTACTTCAATTTCAAGAAGTAATTGATAAAAGAAGTGGCTTAAATAGCGACTTCATATGTGCGAGTACTCTAGATAATAATTTGAATTTATGGATCAGTACACATACTGAAATTGTAAAATATAATAAAGCAGACGAAACCTTAACTAGTTATGGAGAAACAAACGGAGTAAAAACAAGTTTATTTAATAATAATTCAGCTTTCAACTATAATAATCAAAGCATTATTTTTGGAGGTATAGATAACATCACCTATTTCAATCCTAAAGACATAAGAGATTACAATACAACACCAAAGGTAGTTTTTACAGGATTGCGAGTAAAAAATGAAGAAATATCTTACAACAAGGAGCAAAAAAATTTAACCGAAAGCCTTAATTATGCTCAAGAAATAAATTTGGATTATAAAGATGACTTTTTTTCCATACGTTTTGTTGCTAACGATTTTTTAGGAAAACTTAATATTAAATACCGGTATACATTAGATGGTTATCAAGACCAATGGGTTGACTTGAACGGAATTAATGAAGTAAATTTTGCTAGTTTACAACCAGGTGAATACACCCTTAAAGTGCAAGCCTCTCGAGATAATCAAAATTGGAGTGAACCCAGTGAAATAAAGATTAGTTTAGCAGGTTCTCCTTGGAAAAGTAATCTTGCTTATTTTATTTATTTTTCAATTTTAGCCAGTATTTTTGGGTATTTTTGGTGGCTTAACAACTACCGACTAAGACTGAAAAACAAATTAGAGCTTGCCAAACTAGACGAACAGAAAAAAATTGAACTAACCGAAGCTAAGCTTAATTTCTTTACCAATATCTCTCATGAATTTAGAACACCCCTTACATTAATCATTAGTCCAATTAAAGACTTACTAGAAAATCAAAACCTAAGCGCTGAGGTAAACAAAAAACTGAGTTATATAGATAAAAATACAACTAGATTACTCAACCTTATCAATCAATTATTAGATTTTAGAAAAGCGGATTATGGTTTATTAAAGTTGAAAGCATCTTACGGGAATTTTGTTAGATTTTCAAATGAAGTATACTTATATTTTAAAGAAGCTGCAAGAGAAAAAAAAATCAAATATACCTTCATTTATAGCCAAGATGAAATTCGTTTTCCATTTGATAGAAATAAGTTAGAGATTGTATTGTGTAATTTACTATCTAATGCTATTAAATATACGCAAGAAAAGGGTGAAATCAACCTTGACTTAAATGTTAAAGAAAATTACTGCATCATTAAAATTAGCGACTCAGGTATTGGTATAAAAGCCAAAGATGTACAAAAAATATTTGATCGATTCTTCCAAATTGAATCTGCTAATTCTGCCAAAATGGTAGGAAGTGGTATTGGTTTATCTTTTAGTAAAAAAATAATAGAAATTCATCATGGTGAAATTTACGTAAAGAGTAAGCCTAATAAAGGAACTACTTTTATCATCAAATTACCAATGAACCCAGAAACTTATGGAAATCAAGTAGATGAAAGCTTCCTTACTACAGATAATATCAAAGCTTACAACATTGAAAAAAACACAAAGCCAGTTAAAAGTCTTGAAATAAAAAATACAGAAAAACAGCAGATAATGGTGGTTGATGATAATAGTGAAATTCTTGATTATTTAAGAAGTGTATTGGAAAAAGAATACGACATAATTATTGCAAAAGATGGAGAAGAAGGAGTTGAAAAGGCACTTGAGGAAGTCCCTGATTTAATCATAAGTGATGTGATGATGCCTAAAAAGGATGGCATTGCACTTTGTAAAGAACTTAAAACTAATATTAATACCTCACATATTCCCATTATATTGCTTACAGCAAGAACCTCAACAGTGTATGAAATAGGAGGGCTAAAAAATGGTGCAGATGACTACGTTACAAAACCTTTTAATGCTAACGTGATTAAAGCTAGGATTAGTAGTTTATTAGAAAATAGAGATAAACTACGTTCTCACTTCCAGAATAAAATTCGATTTGAGCCTGCATCAGATGAAGTTGAAAAAGACTCCGATCCCGAAAATAGTTTTATTCATAAAGCTATGCTATTAGTGGAAGAAAATTTAGAAAATGAAGATTTTGGAATAGATACCATGGTTCAAGAACTGCATATGAGTCGCTCTAGTTTATTCCGAAAAATTAAATCACTTACTGGGTTTTCTTTATCTGCGTTTATTCGGTCTGTACGCTTAAAAAAAGCAGCTTATTTAATTTTGACTGAAGAAGATATTACCTTAAAAGAAGTTGCTTTTCAGGTAGGCTTTAACACTTATAAGTACTTTAAAAACTCATTTCAAAAACAATTTAACTGTTTACCTTCTGAATACAAAGAAAAAAATATAAATAAGCTCAGTTAACTTTTCTTCTGATTATCAGTAACATAACTATATGTTGAATTATTTATTCCATTCTTTGGTCTATATCACCCTTTAGATTTTACTACATCGTTTGATATTTGTATTTGATATAATGTTAATTCAAGATCATGAAGAATTTTTATTTAATTTTTTCGACATTACTATTTATTAGTGTTTGTGCATTTGGTCAGAAAACCATTTCTGGTTCGGTTAGTGATGATAATGGTATTCCTTTACCAAACGCATCAATTGAAGTAGAAAATTCTGATAAAGGAACAGTAACAGATATGGATGGAAATTATTCCTTAGAGGTTGATGAAGGAGATTTTATTATTGTTTCATATATAGGTTTTCAAACGCAAAGAATTGAAATCACTGATTTAACAACCTATGATGTTAGAATGTCTTCGGAGGAGGATTTAGATGAAGTTGTGGTAGTGGGTTATGGAACACAAAAGAAGAAAAATCTTACCGGGTCTCTAGAAACTGTAACTTTTGATGATCCTGTAAACCAACCTGTTACTAATTCTGGGCAATTGCTTTATGGTAGATTTTCTGGGGTTCAACTTACCCAAGGATCAGGAAATCCTGGTGCGGATGGTTCTAGTATAACTATACGGGGAATTGGAACTTTTGGAGATAGCACTCCCTTAGTTGTAATCGACAACATACAATATGACGACTTACAGGCATTTAATAATTTAGCGCCTCAAGATATTGAAAGTATTACCGTTTTAAAAGATGCTTCTGCAAGTGCAATTTATGGAGCAAGAGGAGCCAATGGAGTTATATTAGTAGAAACAAGGAGAGGTAAAGAAGGTGTTTTTAAGATTCAATACAATACCCATTATGGTTTTCAGGAGCCAACGGTAGTTCCAAACTTCTTGAATGCTCCAGATTACGCCATGTTAATGAATGAGAAATTTTTAAATGAAGATGGTCCTGGTGCATTTCTAAGATATAATCAAGAGCAACTTCAAGCTATTAATGATGGGTCAATGCCTGATCAATTTGCAAATACGAACTGGGCAGATGCTATACTCCAAAGAGCAACTATAGTTAACCATAATTTATCTATTACTGGTGGTACTAAAAAAAGCTCGTATCGTTTTTCAATGGGGTATATGGGTCAAGATGCCATTATAAGAAGTAATTTTAGAAATGATAGGTATAATTTAAGCTTCAATATTACTTCTGATGTAAAAGACTGGTTAAGGTTTACCTCTGTAACAAACTCATTTTGGAGAACAATAGAGGGACCAACAGGAGGGCAAGATGCTCTTACTGGTGATAATGGAATTATCTTTGGGATGCAAAGAACTGCCCCAACCATACCTTTATTTTACAGCAACGGAGAGTATGGGATTGTAGATGGTGCTTGGCGGAATGTAAATAATTCTTTACCTACCCAAAACCCATTAAGAAGAGGGTTTTTAGGTGAGTTTCAAAGTGATCAAATCAATATTAGTCACCGGGCCGGTTTTGTGATAAAGCTTGCTGAGAACCTTGAATTTGATACTAGTGGAAGTGCAAATATTATTTATAATAGAAGCTCAGATTTTAATCCAACATTTGTACTTAGAGATTGGGAAGGTAATCCTGTTACTAGAAATGATTTGAACACCTTAAGAAATTCTACCAATCTTGCTTACCGTTTACTAAATGAAAATATTCTTAGATACAGTTTTGAGGTTGATGATAAAAATAATTTTGATTTCTTATTAGGGCATAGTTTAATGTTTTTTAGAAGTGATAATTTTAATGCAAGACTAAGCGGGTTTCCAACCAATAACTTATTTCAGTTTAATGCTGGTGGTATAGTAGACCCTGCTGTTGGAGGAGGTGCTTTTGAAGAAACTTGGCAGTCTTTCTTTGCTCGTGTTAATTATAATTATGATGAAAAGTACTTACTTGAATTTAATATAAGAAGAGACGGTTCATCTAAATTTGGTCCAGGTAATAGGTATGGTAACTTCCCTTCAGCTTCCGCAGGATGGAGAATTTCTCAAGAAGATTTTATGGAAGATGTTGATTTTATTAGTGATTTAAAATTTAGAGCTAGTTGGGGATTGTCTGGTAATGATAGAATAGGAAATTTCATTTTTGCACAAAATTATAATCCAAGCTTGGACTACGTTATTGGATTAGATTCTCAAGTAACCGGTGTTGCCTTAACCGGGTTAGCTAATCCATTTATTCAGTGGGAACAAACTGAGCAATATAATATTGGAATGGATTTGTATTTGTTAAATAATAGATTAGAAATAATAGCGGATTATTTCAGTAGAAATAGTAGTGATATACTATACGATAATTTCCCTGTTCCTTCAACCATTGGTGTAACTAACTTAGCCGCACGAAATTCTGCATCTATGATTAATAGAGGATTAGAGTTTGGAGCTAACTTAAGAGGTCAAATGGGCGAAGTTAAATATAGTGTTGGTGGTAATTTTACTAAATTCTTTATCAATGAAGTTACTAGTCTAGGTCCAGGAGGAGAAGAAACCATTTCTAACCAAGACATTATTCGTGTTGGAGAACCTTTTGGAGCCTATTTTGGTTGGCAAGCAGATGGAATTTTTCAAGATTTATCTGAAGTTGCCGCTCATCCTTCACAGTTTGAAAATCCGTTAACAGGACCTGGAGATATTCGTTACGTGGATGTGAATGGAGATGGAGTTATTGATCAAGATGATAGAACCGTAATTGGAGATCCAAATCCAGATTGGTTAATCAACTTTAATGCAAGTTTTGAATACAAAAACTTTGATTTAAGTATGCTACTTCAGGGGGTTATAGGTATTGACCGATTATTTATGGGGAATGGTAACCTCCCTATGCCAGATAATAGAAGTAACTCATTAGATTATTGGATAAATCGTTGGACACCAGAAAACCCAAGTACAACTCTACCAAGAGTTGGTGGGCAAAACAATACTATTGTATCCTCATTCTATGTAGAAGATTCTTCCTTTATTAGATTACAAAATCTTGAATTAGGGTATTCATTACCAAAAAGCCTGATTGAAAGGTTTAAACTAGATAAATTTAGAGTTTTTGTTGGAGGACAAAACATGTTAACTTTTACTAATTTAGATAATTTTGATCCAGAGGGTGGAAGAGGAAGACAGAGTAATAGAAATGTACCCATTTATAAAATTTATACAGTAGGTTTAAATGCTAATTTTTAAGATATGAAAAAGATACTATTTACACTTGGCCTAATATCAACATTTATTTTTAGCAGTTGTAGTGAGGATTTTCTTGATGTTGAATCAGAAACACAAATTGCAGAAGATAACTTTTGGCAAAATGAACAAGATGCATTTCTTGCACTTAATGGTGTTTACGCATCCCTTCAACCTACTTCTTTGTATGGAGGAATGCTAAATGCTTGGATTGGATTTCCTAGCTTTGATTGCTTTGGTGATAATTCATTTAATCAGTTTAAGTGGGAAGGTGCAGGTACTTTTATGGAAGGTACTGCAACGCCAGCAGATGGACCTATTAGAAATATATGGCAAGACTTATATAGAGGTATTGCAAGAGCTAACATTGTTATTCAAAATGTACAGGAAATACCAGATGAATTTATTGAAGAAGAGTCCAGACAAAGCATTTTGGGTCAGGCTTTATTTCTTCGTTCATTAATGTACTTCAATTTAGCAGTATATTATGAAGATGTCCCATTAATTTTAGAATTTCAAGATTTAGAAGATGCTTATGTTCCAAAAAATCAACAAGATGAGATAATGGAACAAATTATAGATGACTTAATTATTGCTAGAGATTTAGTACCAATGTCATCAAATAGTAATGGCGTAAGTGATGACTTTGGATATGCTACCAGAGGTTCTGTTTTAGGACTTTTAGCACGCGTACAATTATACAACCATAATTATGCTGGCCCTTTTGGTGTAATTGATGTTACAGAGGAGTTACTAGGAATGGGTTACTCATTACATCCAAATTATGGCGAATTGTTTACTTTAGAAGGTCAATTTTCTAATGAAGTTGTTTTTTCAGTAAGGTTTTTAAGAGATCCTAACACAGGAAATGGTGAAACTTTATCAGCAACATTTGCTAATACGCCAAAGATTGACGAAAGACCAATGCCTAATCTAGTTAACGACTATTACTGTACAGATGGACTACCAATTACAGAATCTCCTCTATATGACCCAAATAATCCTGGAGAAAATAGAGACCCAAGAGCAAATGCTTCAATATATTTCCCGGGTGATTTATTCTTAATAGCTCCTGATGAAGAAGTGTTTACTGGAAACAGTCCAACTGGATTTGGTAAACGAAAGTATATAAGAAGACAAACTATAGATGATGCCTCTATTGGAGGTCCTGGATCACAAGACTTTTATGTTATCCGATATGCTGATGTTTTACTTATGCGCGCTGAGGCACTTGCTGAAACAGGTGATCTTGGAGGTGCTGCAGAATTAATTAATCAAGTTAGAGCAAGGGTTGGAATGCCAAGTGTTGAGGATGTAGAGGGCGCTGTAGGCCAACAAGAAATGATAGATATTGTTCGTCATGAAAGAAGAGTTGAATTAGCTCTTGAGGGGCTTCGATTTATGGACTTAAAGCGTTGGGGAGAAATGCAACAAGCTGTTGAAAGAGCTGCAGCAGATCCTGTACCACCTTATAATCCAATTTATAACGGATTGCGTACTGAGGTATTCTATATTCCACAAAATGATTTGGATGTTAACCCTAATTTAGAACAACACCCAGCATGGTAAATTATATGATGAATAATTCATTTAACATATTTGTTTCTCTTCTATTATTGCTTGCTATTACATCTTGTCAAATAGATACTAGTAAACAAAGTAATAACAACGTAGAAACTACTCCTAAAAAAGTTGGTAAAAAAGGGATAGCCTATACCAATAAAAATACCAATTGGTCTGAAAAAGTTGAGAAACTAAATGTTGATTGGATGTATAGTTGGGGACATGAACTTCATAAGGATTTACCTAGAGATATTGAATTTGTACCAATGTTTTGGGGAAAATATGCCGTAAATGATGATGTAATTGAAAAAATAAAAAAATATAAAAAACAAAATCAAATTCAATATTTGCTAAGCTTTAATGAACCTGACGGAAGTAAGCAAGCGAATATGAGTGTAGATGAAACATTAGAGTTATGGCCAAAGCTAGAATCTATAGGTTTACCGTTAGGTTCTCCAGCGGCAATTCATGCAGATAGAGAGTGGATGCAAGAATTTATGCATAAGGCTGATTCATTAGATTATAGAGTTGATTTTATAACAGTTCACCATTACGATGGACCTAATGTTTCAGCATTTATACAAAAGCTAGAAAAAATTCATAAAATGTACAAACGACCTATTTGGATAACAGAATTAGGAGTTGGTGATTGGAAAGCTAAGACTATTGAAGAAAATAAACATAGTGAAGAAAAAGTGGGAAAATTTGTTGAAGAATTACTTCCTGCTCTAGATACCTTAGATTTTGTTCACCGCTATGCTTGGTTTGATGGCGGGAAGAATTATCCTGCATTATATACAGCTAAATTTTTTGATGAGGATTTGAACTTAACCGTTCCTGGAAAAATTTATGCGGAATATCAATTGAATTAAAAAATTATAATGAATATGAATTTTAAATATAGAAAAATGAAAAAGAAGATTTTATTACTGTTATCGCTTTTCGCTTTAATAGCTTGTAGTGATGATGATTTTACAGAAAATGTTGAGGATCCCAACGATAATGAAGATCCAATTACTACTGTTGGTAAAAAAGGTGTTGCTTACGCAAATGGTGCAGAAAAATGGTCTCACAGAACTAGCGAAATGAATGCCCATTGGATGTACAGTTGGGGAAATATTCTTAGAGAAGAAATACCTGAAAATGTTGAATATGTCCCTATGATTTGGGGGAGAGGTGCAGCACAAAATGACGATGTAATAAATCGTTTAAAAGATTTAAAAAATGAAGGGAAGATAAAGTACCTATTAGGTTTCAATGAACCTGATGCTATTCCACAAGCTAATATGACGGTAGATGAAGCTATTGAACTTTGGCCAAGGTTGGAAGAGGTTGGACTTCCTTTAGGTTCACCTGCAACTGTAAATCCAAATAATGCATGGATGCAAGAATTTATGCAAAGAGCTGATGCGGAGGGCTTACGAGTAGATTTTATATGCGTTCACAATTATGGCGGTGGAAATCCAACCAACTTTATTAATATGTTAAGTCAAACCTATCAAAATTACGGACAAAGGCCAATTTGGATTACCGAATTTGCGGTTGGAGATTGGAACGCAGCAACACCTGAAGAGAATATTCACTCCAGAGAACATGTTATTAATTTCTTAGATGAGGTTATACCCGCATTAGAAGAAATTGACTATGTAGAAAGGTATGCTTGGTTTGATGGTACTCAAGCTCCATTATATACATCTTCTTTATATGATGAAGATGTGAATATCACTTCAGTAGGTCAAACTTATTCAAATCTTTTCCCAAATACTGAAATTGGTCCCGGTATGGATACCGATTTTGAACCAGATATTCCAGATACTCCAGAAGGAGAATATTTTGTAAATGGCGGATTTGAATCAGGTAACCTTCTTCCTTGGGGTGGATTTAAAGTTGAAGTTTTTGGTCCAAATTCAGACCCCTTATCAGGAAATTTTTGTGTTCGACTTGAAGCTCATGATGCTGCTTTAAACTACGACTTAGTAAATGAACTTGAACCAGGGGAAACTTATATTCTTGAATATAATTTTAGGTGGCAAGATACTCCACCTCAAGAAATGGTAGGTAGAATAAGAGATTTTGGAGGAGATAATGATATATTATTTACCACAGAACCTCTTGAAGGTGAACCAGGTGAATGGACATTTGGAAGCCTAGAATTTACTATGCCAGAAGAATTTAGTGATACCATAAGGTTTGTTTTCTTCAAACCACAAGTAAGTCCACAATACCCTCAAATTTTCTTTGACGACATGTCGCTTAGAAAAAAAGAAGATTAATTTTTAATTCAACCAAGTTACCTTTACACTAGGTAACTTGGTTTACTTTTATTAACCCTTAATATTATATACCATGAAAAAAACTACACTTTTAAATTTAATGATTGCTTTTATCAGTTTACTTTTTATAGCTGAAATACAAGCACAAAACCTAATCGTTAATGGCGATTTTGAAGAAGGAGAAGTTGAAGACCCTGTACCTTTACCTTGGGAAGGTTTTAACAACCGAATATTGAATGACAATATCACTGGTGATCGAGTAGGTCAAGTTGAAAATGGCGAAGGTGCATTAAGACAAGATGTAGAAGTTGAACCTGGAGAAACGTATGAAGTTAGTTTTGAATACAGATGGGTAGATGCAGGTAATCAAGAAAATTCAAATATGGTTGTTAGATTCAGAAATCCAGATGTTGGAGGACCAGATGGGAATCTTGACTTAGCTGATGGATCAAATGGTTTTCAATTAGAATCAACACTAGATGAATGGTTTACAGGAACATTTAATGTTACTATTCCAGATGGATTAACAGAAGCTAGACTTCAGTTTTTCAAGGGACCACCAAATAAACCAATCAACTTTAAAAATGTAGTTGTACAACTTGAAGGAACAGCATCAGTTCAAAATTTAGAAATGTTTGATTTCCAAATGTACCCAAATCCAGTACAAACACAATTTAATGTTTCAGCTAATGAAATTATTTCAAAAATTGAAATCTATAATGTAACTGGTAAAAAAATTGATGAGATACTTATTAATGCTAGACAATCTCAAATTTCTACAGAACATCTTTCACAAGGAGTTTATCTAGTGAAGACTTTTATAGGTAAAAATGTTGGTACATCTAAACTTATTAAGCAATAAGTAGTGACTATTTAAATTTTACGCTTAATTTAAAAAAGGGGTTTTTGTTATATTTTTGCCCCTTTTTTTCTTAAATCCTTAAAAATGTCAAATACAAAAATCAAGTTAGTTTTAGGATTAATCGTCTTATTTTATGCTTGTAATACATCTTCAAATAAGGAAAAAAAGGCTGAAAATGATCAACTTAAAGCACCTAATGTTATTGTTATTCTTTTGGATGATGCTGGCTATGTAGACTTTGGCTTTATGGGAAGTGAAGATTTATCAACGCCTCATATTGACGAATTGGCCTCAGCGGGTATTATATTTACCGATGCTCATGTAACTTCTACTGTGTGTGCTCCTTCTCGAGCTGGTTTAATTACCGGGCAATATCCACAACGATTTGGTTTTGAATCTAATCATACAGGAGATCAAGAAACTGGAGATATAGGTTTATCAGAAGAAGTAAATACCCTTGCTGAAGTATTTAAACAACACAATTACAAAACTGCTGCAATAGGAAAATGGCATTTGGGGGCTAAAGAACATAATCACCCAAATCAACGTGGTTTTGATGAATTCTATGGTTTTCTTGGAGGGGCTAGATCATATTTCCCAATGGAAAATCCATCAGTAGAACACATGTTACAGCATAATGGTAAAAAAGTAAATTTTGAAGGATATTTAACCGATAGATTTGGGGAGTTTTCGGTTGATTTTGTGGAAAAAAATAAAGAAAACCCTTTTTTTATGTACCTCTCCTACAATGCTGTTCATACTCCAATGGAAGCTAAAAGAGAAGACTTAGAAAAATTTAAAAACCACCCTAGAAAAGAATTAGCAGCTATGACATGGTCATTAGATCAAAATATAGGGAAGCTCAGGCAGAAATTAGTTGAATTAGAAATGTTAGAGAATACATTGATTTTCTTCTTGAGTGATAATGGTGGTGCGCATAATAATCAGTCCTCCTCGGGCCCTTTAAAAGGTTGGAAAGGGAATAAATTTGAAGGAGGTCATAGGGTTCCTTTTGTGGTGAGTTGGCCAGAAAAATTAGAAAAAGGACGAACTTTTGATGGCTTAACTTCCTCTTTAGATATATTTAAAACTTCACTATCGGCAGCAAATATTTCTGTTGAAAATGAAAGTAAGTTAGATGGTGTAAATTTACTTCCTTATTTACTTAAAAAAGAGAACGGAAGCCCACATGAAAACTTATTTTGGAGAAAATTAGAAGAATCTGCTATTCGAAAAAACAATTTTAAATTAATACAATTAGAAGGATACGGAAATGTAATGTATGACCTTTCACAAGATTTAGGAGAAACCAAAAATATTAGTTCAGAAAAAGTAGATGTGTTGAATCAATTGATTAATGATTTTCAAGAATGGGAAGATGAAATGATGAAACCACTTTGGGGTGAACCTAGAGATTGGATGGATGTTACCTATCACATTCATCAACAACTTATGGAAAATCAACCTGTATATTATCAGTCACCAAAAGAAATGAAACAGCACCAGCAAAAAGCCCAAAACAACTAATTTAAACTATTTTTAGCTCAAAAATCAATTAAATATTAATGTAAGAGAATTCGTTATTAGGTTACTTATATTTGCATAAAAAA